>Ga0210057_1000045_pt1 | contig 267244 bp, 269 predicted proteins | sample CryGeyCG2114_010_2_FD_183968 | JGI IMG/M metagenome (GOLD analysis project Ga0210057, IMG submission 183968) | Groundwater microbial communities from aquifer - Crystal Geyser CG10_big_fil_rev_8/21/14_0.10 (SPAdes) (version 2) | ecosystem: Environmental > Aquatic > Deep subsurface > Groundwater...
GAAAATAATAAAGCGATTAGAGATAAACTCAAATCGCTTTATTTATATAGGATTTTTGAAATTAAAGTTATTTTTTTAGAGTACTATTAATTTTTTCTACGATACCTTTTAAGGAAATGTCTGACTTTACAAGAAAGTCATCAGCACCCATAGCCTTAGCTTTATCCACATCTGCCTTCTGGCTTAAATTAGAGTTTATAAAGACCACTGGTTGTGATTTCCAGCTTGTGCGCTCCGACATTACCCCAAAACCATCACGCTTCGGCATCATTAAATCTAATAAAACTAAATCAAAAACTTCAGTCTGTAAGAAAGCTAAAGCCTCTTCACCGTCAGTAGCAATCTTTACATCAAAACCTAAATTTTGTAGCTTTAACTCTAAAGCGCGTGACAAAGCACTTTCATCCTCAGCTATTAATATTTTTTTCATAGTGATTATATTCTAACAAACTAAGCAAAAATAATCAAATATTTAGTATTTATAACTGGAATACCTAAGGCAAATATATAATTTAGGTTAAAATTATTAAATTCTTTTCCAAACGACGAATATCAGCTAGAAGCTCAGAACGCTTAGGATTAAATAAAATAACATCAAAAACCGAGCGTCCACCATTTTTAGCAAATTGACAACGATCTCCAATTTTTTTATTTTGCGTTAAAGTAACCAATGATTTTAAAGCTTTGACATGTTTTACACCACTAATCTTCTTAATTACCCCCTCTTTAAAAGGATAAAACCTAAGAACAGCTGTGTAGCCTAAAGTTTTTTTAGACATAATGGGTCGCTGACCCATTCTGATTAAAATATCGTTCAAAGCATGATCAATACCAAAAGATAATTTATACATTTTATGACGAAAACCTCCTAAACGAGGGCCAAGTTCAATTACTTTAAATTTACCATCCACATACATAAGCTCCACATGAGCACTGGTACTGCGTAAGCTTAAAGCACGAACCGCCTGACAGGTGACAGCTTCCGCATTAGCTACCATCGCCTTACTTAAATTAGTTGGAGTAATCCGACTATAGTTAAAAAAATCGTCAAACCCTATGGAACGCCCAGTTTTAACTAAAACTGGTGGACAACAATCAATCTTGCCACAAGAATCAACATAAGCATCAATAGAATACATCTCACCATCCATAAATTGCTCTATTAAAACCTTGGGCTCTTCCACACGACTGTTATCTTTATAAATCTTTTTAATTTTCTTAAAAGTTTTTTTTAAAACCTGTTCTAGTTCTTCGGTATGAAAACAAATAGTCACTAAAAAACTGGAAGCTAAATTAGCTGGCTTAACTACCAACGGGAAGCCTATTTCATGATCCACTCTTCGTAAACCTTCAGCGGAACAAGTTTTAATAACCATAAAACGAGGACTAATACTAGGATTGTAAGCTGACAGACAACGACGCATAGCAATTTTATCAGTGGACCACATTAAAGAATCGCTGGAAGGTGTTTTTAAATATGGTGTAAATGGCACTAAACGAGCTAAATCCGCTATATGCTTTTCGCCACGACAAACAATAGCCGCTAAGCGAGATTGGTAAGGCTTAAGGGTTTTAATAATGTTAGCTGAACTGCTATAACGACAAGCAATAACAAAATCAACATCTTTATCAATGTGTGGTTTTTTTAATTGTGAATTAAAAATAACAGCCGATTTAAAAGATTGCTTTAAGCGCTTGGAATAATCCTGTAAAGCGCGTATAGCGTCAGCTGGGGCCGTATTAACAAACAGCACTAAATCTTTTTCTGATTTGTCCATATTAAATAATTTTAATAGCTACCAAACTCTCTAAACTAGCAACGTCAGCTAAGAGTGTAGATTTATTTTTATTAAACAAGAAGATGTTTATAACACTTTTGCCGCCATGTTTAGCAAAAGCACAATAATCACCAGTTGATTTTTTAATCTTAATTGAAACAAACGACTTTAATTTTTTTATTTTATTTAAACCTACAATACTTTTTAAAATCCCTTCTTGCTTGGCGTATAAATCTAAAACAGCCGTATAACCTTTAATCTTATCTGGCAAACTAAGGGGGCGCGGAATACGCACCAGAATATCATTGAGGGCGTGATCAACACCAAAAGATAATTGATACATTTTGTGACGATAACCACCAACCCGTGCTCCCACCTCTATAATTTTAAAACCGTTTGCCGTGGACATTAGTTCAATATGCGCTGTGGTGTTAAATAAACCTAGAGCTTTAATACCTTGAGCTGCTACCGCACGCGCTGCAGTTGCTAAAGCCTTATTTGATAACGCAGGAGTAATTAAACAGTAGCCAAAAAAATCATCAAAACCAACAGAACGCCCAGTCTTTACTTCTACAAAGGGGCAATATTTAATTCTTCCACACATATCAATATAAACATCAATCGAATACATCTCGCCGGCCATAAACTGTTCCACTAAAACACTGGGGGCTTCACGACGATAATTCTCCTGATAAATACCAGCGATATTTTTAAAAGTTTGACGCAAGACGGTGTTTAGTTCGGTTTCATTAGACACAAAACTAACCAAGAGACTCATAGAGAGATTGGCTGGCTTTACCACAATAGGAAAGTTTAGCTTGGTTATTATTTCTTGTATTGTGGCTTTTTTAGCATCCCTGACGTCCATAAACTTAGGTGTAATATTAGCGTCATAAGACTCTAACTTTTGACGCATAGCTATTTTATTAGTAGAACAAAACAAAGCCTCCTCACTCGGTGTTTTTAAAGCCGGCAAATGAGGTACTAAACAAGCAAAATCAACCATGCTTTTTTCTTTACCACAAACTACAGCTAAAAAACGAGCTTGATAAGGCTTTAAAGTCTTTATAATACTAGCAGGGCGATTATAACGACAAGGTAATTTAATTTTTATAGCGGGATCTATGACAGTTTTAAAGTCTTGATCAAAAATAATTGCTGGAAAAATCGGGTAACCAAGTTGTTTGGCGTATTTTTGTAAAGATGACAAAGATTCAGCTGAGGCTGTATTAACAAACAAAACCACATCTTTTACTAGCGCTTTCATACTAAGAAAGTTTAATAACTAAACACTTTTCCATAGCTTCAATATCAGCTAATAAAGCAGTTTTGTGACGATTAAACATGATGAGATTTATCACACTCTTCCCGCCATTTTTAGCAAAGCGACAGTACTCCCCGGAAGTTAATTTAATTTGTGCCGAAACAAAAGAATCTAATTGTTTAACTTTGTTTAGTCCGTTAATAGATTTTAAACGCCCTTCACGTTTAGCAAAAATTTTAAACACTACAGCATAACCCTGTATTTTTTTAGGCAAAATAACAGGGCGGGACACTCTAGTTAAAATATCGTTTAAAGCATGGTCAATGCCATAAGATAGTTCGTATAACTTAGTTCTAAAACCTCCTAAACGAGGTCCAATTTCGATAATTTTAAAACGTCCATGATAATGCATTAATTCCACATGAGCAGTAACACTACGAAGACCAAGAGCCTTAATACCAGCTTCGGTAACTTTTTTAGCTGTAGCTTCTAAAATCTTATTTAAAGGCGCTGGAGTTAATTGTTGATAGCCAAAAAAGTCATCAAAACCAATGGAACGACCAGTTTTTACTTCTACAAATGGGCAATACTCAATTCGTCCATGTGCATTAACATAAACATCAACCGAATACATTTCCCCAGTCATAAATTGTTCAACTAATACTCGCGGAGCTTCGCTACGGCCATTTTCTTGATAGACACTAACAATGTTTTTAAAAGTTTTACGCAAAACATTAGTTAGTTCTATTTCATCGTGACATAAATTAACCAAAAGACTCATAGAAAGATTGGCCGGCTTAACTACCACAGGAAAACTTAATTTAGTCATTATTTCTTGAATCGTGGCTTTTTTAGCATTGTTGACGGCCATAAACTTTGGGGTGATACTTGGGTCATAAGCTTTAAGACGACGACGCATTTCTACTTTATCCGTAGACCACAGCAATGACTCTTTACTGGGAGTTTTTAGGTATGGCAAAAAAGGCACTAATTGAGCAAAATTAGCGATATGTTTTTCACTCCGACAAACAACGCCTAATAAACGATCTTGATAATTTTTTAAACAGGCAATAATTTTTTCTGGCTTTCGATAATCACAACTAATGACCAAATCACATCTCGATCTAGGGGCACGGGAAGCGGAATCACGAATAACAACAGGACGCCAGTCGGTACCAAAAGATTTATTAAAACGCCCAATGGCCGCGGCCGATTCTTTTTGGAGGTCGTTAACAAACAAAATTAAGTTTTTCTTCATAAATACTAAAAACCTGTTTACTTAAAAATGAAACAATAAACAATAAGCTAATAATTTACCAACTAATAAAGGCTTTGACAAGAGGCAGACTAGAACGGTAAAGTAAAGTTTAAACCACCGGTTTTTACTGACTCTTCCCACTTTGTAGCGTCCAAATAAAATTCCCTAATTTCATTGACTATTTTGTATTTTAAATGATTATTGGCCCGCGCATAGTCATAAACATCTTTAGTAATATGGACATCTTCTTCGCAATATTTACGAATATCCTCAATTCTACCCTGCTTCCACCACTCCACCGCCTCTAAACCATGGCTGATTTTACCACGATTTAAAGTTCCAGCAGCAATCATATCTAGAGAAACCCGCTTACCTAAAGATTTTCTAATCTCTGCTAAGATATCTAAACTAGCAATTTTAGTCAAATCACCCGGATAATACTTGTTAAGCAAAGGTATGTCAAAATAATCAGAGTTAAAACCAATCAACAAATCTATTTGCTCCAGTAATGGCCATAATTTAGACAATTCTTCTTGAGTATAACTATAATACTTATCATCTTGATAATCGTAAACAACCACAATTGAAATGTCTAAAAGTAATGGATCACGGCCACCAACTTCTTCGAAGGTGTTGCGGGTTTCAATATCAAACACCAATTTACGCATAAAAAATTAATCTTTAATGTATTCTTGTTTAAACATACCGAGTGTTAGTAAAAAATAAGACAACAACAGCGGCCCGAGCACAATACCAATAATTCCAAATAAAGACAAGCCCGCAAAAATCCCTAACAATGAAACAAAAGGATGAATTTGTGCTACCTTTTTTTGAATCAGTGGTCTGACAAAATTATCAATTGTACTAATAAAAGTACCCCAAGCGATAAAGCCCAGGCCAGCCAGCCAATTACCTGATAATAGCAAATAAACGCTGGTTAAAATCCACACGAAGGACACGCCAACCAAAGGAACGAAGGAGGACAAGGTGGCGACCAAACCCCACAAAAAGGCCCCAGGTAAATTAAACATCAAAAAACCTATAGTCATAAGTGAACCTTGTAACAAAGCAATTAGGCCCGATGTCAATAAAGTCCCATAGGTAATATTACGAAATTCTGAAGCTAGACGTGCGGCATTTGTTTCTGAAAAAGGCACCAAGCTATAAATCTTTTCTTTTAACTTATCGTCATCGGCCGTTAACAAAAAGAACAACAAAAAGTACATAATTACATAGTTAACAACTTGTCCGGAAATAGCCGAGGCAAAAGACCCTAAGAGAGATCGAGCCGTATTACCAAATTCGGCTAACTGCCCACCAATACTTAAACCATTAAACCAGTTATCCCAATAACTATTTAACCACGGACTAGACCTTAACAAAGTTAAAAATTGTGGAAACAAGACTTGTAATTCTTTAGCAATAATAGAAACCAAAAGTGATAATGGTAAGAGAACGGCAAAAATAGAAATAACAATCACTAGCAAAGCGGAAAAAGAATGATTAAAACGCCATTTAACAAAGACATTAAATAGTGGTTTAAATAAAACAAACAAAATAAAAGCAGCCAAAAAAGCGTTAACATAAGGATATAACGCGTAGATTAAGACTGAACCAATAACCACGATTAAAATCAAGGCTGAAGTTTTTTTAACCAATTTTTTTGTCCACATAAAATAATAATTATTGCTGGCCTAAATTATATCATTAAACTATAATAAAACCAATAGACAATTTATCGTAGCCGTGCTAAGATAAACTAGTTTATAAAGTTAAAAGTTCATAAAGTTTAGTGTGTGTTTTATTAATTAATTCCAGTCCAACTTTTAACTTTAAGAACTTTACAAACTTTATAAACTTTATAAACCTTTAACTTACATATATGTACACACTACAACCCTTGAGTTATGATTATTCAATGTTAGAGCCTTTTATTGACGCCGCTACTATGGAAATCCACCACAGCAAACACCATCAGGCTTATGTTAATAATTTTAATAAAGCCTTAGAAAATAATCCAGAATTGCAAAATAGAACCCCAGAAGACTTAATTAGTAATTTAAACACCCTGGGAATAGATGAAACCACTAAAACCGCGATTAGAAACCACGGAGGCGGAGTGATTAATCACAACTTTTTTTGGTCGATAATGGATCCTAACAATCAACCAAACGCTAAGTTGACAGAAGAAATTATAGCTATTTTTGGCTCGGTAGAAGAGCTGAAAAAACAATTTAGCGAAACAGCTTTAAAACACTTTGGTTCTGGTTGGACCTGGCTAGTTCGAGAAGCCTCCGGCGCATTAAAAATATACAGCACTAGCAATCAAGATTCACCTTTAACTTTAGGCCACGAACCACTTTTAACTATTGATGTTTGGGAACACGCCTATTACTTAAAATATCAAAATCGTCGCGTGGAATACATTGAAAATTGGTGGAAAACCGTAAAACTTATTTAATAAATTGACAAAAACAGACTTGCTAATTTTAGTGAGTCTGTTTTAAAACATGATTAATTTGGAGTGGCCGTATAAACATAACCTCCCGGAGCAGCTATTAATAGCTTGGAGCCATCACCGCTTATAACAGCACAATTAACCAAATTACTGTTTGCTGTATAAACTAATTCAGGGTTAGTAAATATTAACTGCTTTGCGGCTGTTGAGCCATCATAAGTAATAATGTAGACATTACCGTTAAAATCTGAACCGATAACAACTGAACCATCTCGACTCATTGAATTAATTCTCGTAACACTAGCTTTAGACCAAGTCGTACCGCCATCTCTTGAAATAAACCCTGCGCTACTAGCCAAAATTAAGCCATCATCACTAATATACAGTCTTAAGCCACTGCTGCACGAATTAGCAGAGGAAGTTAAAGACCTCCAACTGGAGCCATAGTCGGTTGATAATTGAGGCTTGGTTCCGTTAACCACATAATAAAATTTTTGAACCATCAGAAGAAGCGCCTATTAAGGAACCTGAGCTAACAGCTCCAGATATACTAGCTGTATCAGACCAATTTAATCCGGTGTCAACTGATTTTTTAAGAGGTTGATTCGATAAGCTAGTGGCAAGATAAATAATTTGCCCACTACGAGAAACAGCGCCGGAAACACCAGTGATATTGGAAGATGTGTTGGTTTGTAAATCGACAAATTTACTTGGAGTAAATAACTTTCCATTGTCAGTTATAGTTAAACTTGGGTTAGTTTCGTAAGCAGTACCTAAACTAAGCCCTGTTTTATAATCAAGTAACTTAAAGCTGTGACCGCCGTCTGTAGAATAGTGCCAGCCGCCAGACTCACCTATTATCATATATTTACCATCATAACTAACACCACAACCCATCCAATCTCTTGGCATATCCAGTTTTAAATCATTAAAATTGTTGCCACTATCAGTTGATAGCAAAGCTTCGCCGTATTTTCCATTATACAGCAATAAATTTGAAGCGTCACTATTAGTAACAAAATCCGAAAATGATGTAGAGTATGTGTTATAGGGACTCCAAGATAAACCTTGAATATCAGATTGATAAAGCTTTAGTGTGTCATAATCAGCGCTGATAATTTTATTACCATCTGGAGTTAAAATTGATTTTGAAAATTTCTCATTAGTAGGAGTTGTGATTTGGTTATAGGAAACCGCTCCATCAGTACTGACATATAACGCCTTAAATACACCACTGTAATCAAAAACATCTTCTAAAACATTCTGGCCATCATTAGAAATAGAAATATTGTTAATAACCGGCCGATCTAACCCCGAAGTAAAAACCCATGGATTAAAATTACCAGAAGATTCAAGTTTATTACTTGAGGAACTAGCGGTAAAAGTTGATCCTAAATCAGTAGAATAATAATTATTTACAAAATAGCCAAGATTGCAAGTTGGTACTCCATTACAAAAAGCGTAGTTAGCAACAACTTTATTACTAAAACCCTAAACATCAAAAGCTTGTATCGACTCCCCACTAAAAGTCCAATTACTACCAGTATTAACTGATTGAGCAAGATAATTACCCGTGCTGTTACAACCTAAATAATTAAAATCGTAATCGGCCTTGAGATTATAGCAATAATAACCACCATTCTTAAAAAAGTCTTTTCTAGCCCAACTAATTCCACCATCAAGGGATAAAAAGAAATATTTTTGACTATCAACTAGCGCTATTTTTTGACCGTTACCGTTCGTTTCCAAACTATTAAAAGGAAAATTGCTAATGAATAAGGAAGACGTTACCAAAGTCCATGTTGATCCAGCATCTTCAGATTTCATAATAGTCTTTGCTAAATGAGGAACAGCATAGATAATTGAACCATCTTGGCTCATTTTAACTGAACGAACAGAAAAATTGTTATCAACAACAACGCGTGATACTGTATCAGTATTATACGACTTGCACTTGCCGGCGGCACAAATCTTGCTATCTGAACAAGGAGAACCACATGACCCAGTACAGCCGTCTGAACCGCATTCTCTACCATCACAACTACCAATACAGCTAACGCAGGCGTTATTAGAACAAGTGAGCCCGTTATCACAGGTACCACAACTTTTTCCACAACCATCATCGCCACAAACTTTAGTCGCATCACAAACTCTGCGACAGCATAAATTACCCGGGACAGCTACACACAACCCGACATCAACCTTGTCCAGCTTAGCCGAAACACAAAAATCTAAATTATAAGAAATTCCATTGCTGGTGATAGCGTATACGAAAGGTGTAGCACAAACAGCATCTTGAAAACTAACAGGCACTTTAGTTAAATAAGTTTTACCATTAACGCCTACTAAAGGCTCCCCAAAAACAACCTGATTTGGATAAAATCCATTTTCCTGTTTGTAAAAATTAAGCGCCGTTTGAATAGTTTTAATATCATGAACTCTCTGCGTGCTTTTAACTTTTAAAAACATTTTATCAACATGAGGAACGGCTACCGCCCCAATAATGATGATAAAAATAGACAAAGCCACTAAAACTTCCAGCATAGTAAAGGCCAATAAGCTTTTAAACGGTTTTTTGAATTGTTTATAAAATTGTTTCAGCATGTCTTAATTATAGCATAAATATTTTTTAAAAAAAGTCTTTAAAAAGGCCTGTATTGACTTTTTTATATTTTTATATCACAATTCTGGCGTAAGCAGGAATGTCTCGTTAACTACATAGGTCTTTTGCGCCTGTCAATTAAATGGAGCTTCGTCTGCTAGTTTAATTATTAAGGTACAATCATGACTAAACTGTACGTAGGCAATCTTTCCTACAACACCAACGATGGTGGTTTAGCTGAGTATTTCTCCCAAATCGGTGAAGTAACTTCAGCGGTCGTTATTAAAGACAAGTTTTCTGGCCGTTCCAAAGGTTTTGGTTTCGTGGAAATGAGTGATGAAAACGCTCAAACTGCTATTTCCGAGCTGAATGGCAAGGAAATGGAAGGACGCGCTTTGAATATTTCTGAAGCTAAGCCTTTAGAAAAGAAAACTTTCGCCCCAAGACAAGATGGTCAAGGCGGAGGAAGCTATGATAACAATAGTTTTTCTAGATAAGCAGGATAAAAAAATACAGACTCACTCAGAGCCTGTATTTTTTTATATATATTTTTCAAACCAGCCCTCCCAAGGCAGGCACTAAATCTGGCAATTTAATAGGTTATCAAAACACATTATTTATTTTACTGCAGCAAACGGCCAAGTAGCATAATCGGCAGAAATACCAAGTTGCAAAGCAATTTTCATTAAACGATTATATTTAGCGGTGCGCTCACTGCGAGCTGGCGCACCAGTTTTAATTTGACCCGCCCCCATCGCTACCACTAAATCAGCAATGAAAGTGTCCTCAGTTTCGCCACTACGATGACTAACAATACTAGACATCCCAGCTCCCCTGGCCTGTAAAATAGTTTCCACTGTCTCACTCAAAGTGCCAATTTGGTTTAGTTTAATCAAAATAGAATTAGTAGTGGCTTGCTCAATGCCTTGAGCTAGACGCTTAGAGTTGGTAACATACAAATCATCGCCAACTAATTGTAAATCAGGATAACGATCATAAAAAGCCTTAAAACCAGCCCAATCATCTTCAGCAAAAATATCCTCCATACTAATAATTGGATACTTAGTCATTAGCTCAACATAAAAATCGGCTAATTCAGCTGAAGATAGAGAACGATTTTCCTTCTTTAAAGTATAAACACCTTTTTGATAAAACTCGGTGGCAGCCGCATCAATGCCGAAATAAAAGTCCTTGCCTAAAACATAACCAGCTTTAGCAATAGCTTCAGACATTAATTCAAAAGGTTCATTATTACTTTTAACGGCCGGCGCAAAACCACCTTCATCACCAACAGTTGTGCCATAGCCTTTAGCTTTTAAGACCTGTTTCAAATTTTGATACACTTCAGCGCAGGCCCGAATAGCTTCGGTGACATTTGCCAGGCCAACCGGGAAAATCATATATTCTTGAATGTCAGTCGCCCAATTAGCATGCTTACCACCATTCATAACATTCATCATCGGGATTGGCATTTGATAACGCCCTCTAAAATCTGGATTAAACTTAGTTAAATATTCATAAAGAGGTTTTTTTTCAGACACCGCCTCTGCTACCGCCGTAGCCATAGAAATAGATAACATAGCATTAGCCCCCAAATTACTTTTATTTTCTGTGCCATCTAAACTAATTAATAAGTCATCAAGAGTTTTTTGATCAGCCGCTTCAACGCCAACTAAAGAAGCGGATATTTTCTCCACATTGGCCACAGCCTTAAGCACTCCAGCACCACCAAAACGTTTCCCATTATCACGCAACTCATGAGCTTCATAAGAACCTGTAGAGGCACCAGAAGGCACAGCCGCACTCCCACGCGAACCATCCTCTAGGGCCACTGTGGTTTCTAAAGTTGGATTACCACGACTGTCTAAAATTTCTAAAGATTCAATGGATCTAATTTTCATACTATAAGTTTTTAAAGTTTGTAAAGTTAAAAGTTTATAAAGTGCCAGAAGTAAAAATTATTTTTTAGTCTTTAGTTTTACTTCCAAGATTTCTCCGTTTTTCCAAAAAGCCTTATGTAATCCAGTTTGCCAATCCCAACCTTCGGCAGATGCTTTAAGCATCATACCAATATCACCGTGAGTCACCACAACAACATTACCTTTAATATTATAAGTGACTAATTTTTTCCAAAAAGATTGAGCTCGCTTATAAACCTTAGGAAAACTCTCTACCCCTTCACCTGAAAAAAAATATTCAATACCATTAATAATTTCTACCTTCTTAGCCAAGCGTTTAATATCTAAAGTAGGGTGACCAGTTAAAAATCCAAAATCTCGTTCTATTAAACTTGGCACAATTTGGACAACCTCAATGTCATTTAAACTAGCGATAATTTTAGCCGACTCTAAGGTTCTGGCTAAAGGCGAAGAAAAAATAGCTGTAATCTTTTTGTCAGCTAATTTTTGTCCAGTCTCTTTTATTTGCTTTCGACCTAAGGCGGTTAAAAAACTTTCTCGGTGTCCATTTAAAATGTGTTGCTTATTATCAGTGCACTCCCCGTGACGAACTAAATAAACCTTTGACATAACAATCTGTTTCGCCTAACAGCCAATAACAATCTTTACGAGCCTTCAAGCGAGTGCTATAATTATAAAGTATTATTTAAACTATAAAACATATGAAAAAATCTGACAAGCAAGGTTCTTGTTGTGGTTCAAAAAACTGTTGCCAAAGCGATGAGATTGTTAAAAATGTAGTAGATACTGCTAAAAAAATAAAAGCCTCTTACGATCGTCAGCCAGCGGCCAAAAAGAAGCAAATTAATAAAAAAATCATAGGTGGTGCAGCGGCTTTAGCGGGATTAGTTGTACTAAAAAAGATATTTAAAAATAAAAAATAACTTATTTGCTGTAAAAATCAGAGGCTAAGACATTGTATAACTTGACATTATTATTATAAATACCGACTCGATTATTAAAATTACCCAACGCTTCATTATATTCCTTAGCCTTAATGTTGTAGGTTGGTACTAAATTATTATACTCATCAATACTTCCAGCTGTTTTTAGAGCATTTAATTGTTGTTCTAAAGCAACAACTTGTTTTTTTGCTTCTTGAGTATTTTTTTCTAGACTAGCAGTCAAAACAAAATCGCTGGCTATGGAAGATTCTAAGCTTTTTAACTTGTCAACCTTAGCGTGAATATTAGCCACTCCTCGATATTCAAGGCCGGTAGTTTGTTGATAAACCTCCACCTGACCTAAATGAGTAACGCTAAAAACATTATCAAATTGGCCTTTATAACTATCAAAAGACTTGTCCACAATACCCGTACTCTTAAAATCTTGAGGAACAACACTGATCGGGAAGAAATTAGTTGTTTCTACATAACAATAATTAGAACCAAAGACGGCGTACTCCTGAGGACACTGCACACCAACAGCAGCATGATTAACGCTAGGCAAATCAAACATAATAGCTCCATAACCCAACTTGCGAAATAAAGCTACAGATAATAAAACTTTATCAGTGCAAACTCCCAGTTTTTTATAAATAGTTTCATAGGGGTAATTAGGAGTGTCGAATTTAATATTTTTACTAAAATCATAAGGCAGAGCCTGAATGAAAGAGATAGTTAATTCTAATAGTTGATCACTGGACATTTTGTTAGCAGTGGCTATATTTTTTAGACCATCCACTAAGTCTGTGATCATGGTATCACCAGTCTTTGACTTTAAAAACATAGCGTAGTAGTCTTCGTGCCAATCAGCCTTCAATTCACCTTGATACGAATAAGACTTGGGGCTAGTGCGATAGATTCCATACATTTCTTCAGATAAAACTAACTGCAAGCTGTATTTCTGACCAGCATAACTCCACTGAAAAATTTGTTTTTTGGTACTAGTCGCAGGAATAACTTCTTCGGTTGGCTTTTTAATATCAACCTTACTAGCATTATCGACAACCGTATCGACCGACGAAGACACTAGTTGTGATTCGGTGGCCGCGGGGATATCTTGGCCGGTTAATGTTTTAGATAGGGAAGAAATATCAACTCTGGGGGCAGACACTTTTGACTCTGTTTGATTTTGGTAAATAAAAATAACAACCCGATAAGAGGCTAGAGCAAAGAGAACCGTAAAGAATAATATTTTAACAAATCTCATAATTAGTAATGATAAGTTTTCCCATTATTAATAGAGGTGGCACGATATAACTGTTCTAAAAGTATAAGCCTAGCCAACTCATGAGGCATGGTTAATTTAGATAAAGCTAAGTGATTTTTATAACGCTGTAAAATCCCCTCTGACCAACCTAGGGCTCCAGCCACAGCAAAAACCATCGGGCCTTTTTTCGTTTGTAAAAAGTCAGCAAATCCAAAAGAATCAAATTCTTTACCATGTTCAGTTAACAACCAAACAACCGAACTTTCAAACTTACCTAAAGCTTCCATAAGATGGGCAGATTCTTGACTTTGAGCTTTTTTGGCAGTTGATTCAGTAAATGACAAAGGTTTTAATTCTATCAATTTTAAACGAGCAAAAGGCAACAAACGCTTAACATACTCATCAGAAGATTTACCTATCCCAGGAGATTTGATTTTACCAATAGCTACAATAACGACATCCAACATACACAAATTTATGCTTCAAAATGATCGTGTTCGTCAGCCAAAGCTTCGGCCTTAGTAATGTGAATAGTGCCGTCTTTATGTTCTGGAGGAGTATAAATGGTATAAAGTTTTAATGGAGTAGCCCCGGTATTGATAATATTATGTTTAGCGCCGGCTGGAACAACTACTGCCCAACCATCAGAAATAGCAGTTTCCTCACCATCTAAAACAGCCTTACCTTCACCCGCCTCCACTCTGATAAATTGATCTAACTGATGAATCTCTTCACCAATGTCTTCCCCGACCGCAATAGACATCACTACTAACTGGCAGTGCTTGGCGGTAAACAATACTTCACGAAAATACTCATTAGCTAAAGTCTTAGCTTCCAGATTTACTGTGTAACCCATATTTTTAATTTAAATAATAAACTAAACTAATTTTAGCACAAGTTGATTTATTTAGCCATAAAGCGACGACGATCGGCTTCCCCTAGTCTTTCTAAGGAATAACGGAGCATAGTTCTAGGCATTTTTTTTAAATTAGCTTCTAAAAATTTAATCAAAACAGCCTCGTCTCTTTTGCCGATTTCCCGGAGCATCCAGCCGACAGCTTTATGCATTAAATCATGCTGATCTGTTAATAACTTTTTAGCCAATTGAAGCGTTAAGTCAAACTGCTGATTTTTAATAAAATAAAAGCTGGCTAAAACAGCGATGCGCCGTTCCCAAAGATTGCTAGAGATTACTAATTTATCCAATAATTTCTGATCGGGGTGAGTAAATAAATAAGCGCCAATAATTTTATCCGCTGAAACATCAACTAAATCCCAGTTATTGATACGGCTCGTGTGCGCTAAATAAAAATTAAAAATTCGCTTTTGCTTTTTTTCATCGGCTTGTTGGTATTGATAAACTAAAATTAAGACAGCGGTTAAGCGTTCTTCGTGCCAAGTGCTGTTTAAAAGTTTTTCTATTTCTACCAGCGGTAAATCAATAAATTGTTTAGCGATTTGCCGTTGCTCGGGCACCATAACACCTAAAAACTTATCTCCCGCTCCGTATTGCCCAGGACCAGTCTTAAAAAAGCGGGAGAAAATCTCCGCCTTACCTGGTTTAATATTACTTTTTAAAGCTGTTTGGACTGATTTATGAGTAAGCATAAAAAATTTATTTTAGCCTTTTTTGTTTTTCAGGAGTGGTTAAATAATTTTCTTTACTAGCAACTTTACCACCAGATTCAAGCTCTAGATTTTTTCTGGCATCGCCAGCAATCTTTCCGCCTTTCTTGGCGGCGATTTTATTTTCTACGAAGACTTTAGTATTTCGGTCTCTAGCAATCTTAGTTGTGGACGCTTCGCCTAACATAGAAAAAAATTAATTCCAAATCATCCATGTGATCTCGCAAGTTTTCTTTTTTTAAATTTTTATGTTTTTTATACTGACTAGGCGTCAAGCCAAAAGTAGCTTTAGAAATCTCAGCTGTTAAAATAGCAAATTCCAAATTCTTTTTAACACCTCGCTTACTCCACTCATCTGTTAGTTCTTCACGAACAGCAATACCACGCATCCGCTTTTCAATCCAAGCGTCTGAATAACCCTTAAGCTTATACAGCGCCCTGGTTCTTTTGGTGGCCAACTCCGGGTCTTCAATTTCTTGAATGCGTTCATAACCAACCCTAGCTAACCAACGTTTAAATGGCTCAGCCTTAGGCGAGGGAATAGATTGAATAATACGAAATATGCCCTCCACATCAGCACAATCTGTCTCATATTTTTTACCATCAATCGCTTCTAGTTTCAGTTGTCTACAAAGTGTCGACAACTCAATTTCAGATTCATTTTTTACCCGAGTTTTCATAGCATACCAATAATCCCTAGGCTTAGAACTATCAGTAAGCACCGCGACAACATCCACAACTGAAAACCACCACTCCTTATTATGGATAACTTTTCTAATCTCTTTCCCTTTAAATACGGCAATTTTATTAATCTCGTCCATATTTTTGAGTTAATTATAGGTCAACAAATGCATTATAGCACCATAGAACAAAAAGCGAAAGGTGTGAACCCCGCAAAAGGAGTACCCCGTGGGGCAGGCAAAAAGCGAAAGTGGTCTTTTTTATATTTAAAAAGCGGGAGAGAATCTCCGCTTTACCCGGTTTAATATTGCTTTTCAGAGCTGTTTGAACTGATTTATAAGTAAACATTTGTTCTGATTTGGAAGTATATACACGAGTATACACTTGATTCAGAATTAATCTTGGAAATTATTTTGATATGAGTAGAGAGCTTTGTGAGATATTTGAAACATATAAAATTATTATAGCACTTATGAATGGGGGGGGGCAAACTACACGAAAGGTAGATTATTTGGTGGAGAATCCTTTTCTGATTCTGCCTGATATTCATCTTTAGCAATTTCTCGTTCCAAAAAGCCAACAAAATCTTCAGACTTATCCTCTTTAACTTGATTAAAATTAACTTTTTCTTTAACTTGATAATCGGCATCAAAAATAGGCTCCACGGCTTTACTGGCAGCAGTATCTTCGGTTGGTAACAGCATTGGTCCTTCAATTCGTTTAGAAGCGGCACGCTGTAAAAGAGGAGCCTTAACCACCATATCAATCGGAAAGTGCCAAATAGTGGCTAGTTCCTCAATGTTCATCACATAAGGATTGGATCCAACACCAAAACTACGCCCCTTATAGGCCCGCATAATATTACTTTTGCGTTTATTAAGCCTTTTTTGTGCTTGAAAATAAGCGGTCGAAGTAACTGTAAATTTATAAGGAATAAAACCATTAAGATTCTGTTCGCTATACTGTCGCATGTAACCATTAAAGCCATTAACCGCCTTAGCTTTATCCATAACATCTTTGCGAGCAAAATAAATAGTTCGAATCTTACTGGTAAAACCAACCTTATTTTTCTTTTCCGAGGCAGCTTCCAAACATTTGCGATGTGAGGGAGGCATGGTTAAAATACCCTCCGGCTTAGGGCCTAATAATTTTTCAATATATTTATCAGAACGCTTAGTCCAATCATTGCTAGCTGGAGATATTAATAGCTGAAACCAGAGCTGTTCGCCAGGTTTAAAGCTGGATAATAAATCCATCAAGGTAGCTAAAGTGTCCTTAAAATCTTTGACATCTGGCTTGCCAAACTTGTGCTCAAACTGGTTATACAACTTAATCGGCAAAGCTTCTGGACCAGTAAAAACATATTCAGCTCCCCATAAATCATATTCGCTATCAGGATATACTTCTGGAGCTCCAGTAGTATAATCCGCTACTTCGCTAATCTCGGCATCAGGATATTGGGAATAAACTGCCGTCTCCACAATCGGTCGGAACATTAAAGGCGTGCGAATTAAAAACTGAATATAACCATCAATACCAACAATTTCAAAAGAAAAACCTAATTGAAACTTACCTTCCCACCATTTTTCAACCAAGTTAATCGCACCTTGAGTCCCCATTAAATAGGTAAACAAGTTCTCCACAGCTTTTGGCGATTGTTCGTTATTTTTAGGGACATCAATGGCTAAAAAAACAAATTTTTGTGTAGCATACCATTTATCAGCAATATAATCTAACCAAATCAAAGATATACCATACAGAAAAACCATGGCGATTGGCAACCAACCAAAATACCAAAAAACCAAGCGATAAACCACTTGCCCAAAAGGTAAATATAATAATTTGGCAAACTCCTCAATGTAAAGATTAAACTCCATATTTTAAATTATAACACACTACACAATAAAATAAAAACAGTTTAATAAACTTAAAAAGTGGGGGCTATACCCACTTTTGAAGTTTGTTAAAACATTGAGATATTTTTTTTGTTTACAAAACTAATTAATTTATTGACACCTACTTGCTCTGCAACCGTATGTATAAGAAAAGACATCATCAGTTGTATTTGGGCAGTCTTCTACAAGACTGCCTTTTGTCAAATTTACTAAGTTACCAGTCACAAACTGTGCTCGGTTTCTGTCATAGTACTGTGTACCACACATCTGAAAAGAATTTGGGGTGGTAGCAGAACAATTATCGGCGTAAAAAACAGAATACCACGAACGATCTATCAACCGACCTCTCCTTATACTTACCGGCATGATATAATCAATATAACTACTACATATATGGGTATTAGTGTTACAGCAATTATAACCAGAATTAGGTGGGCAAGAATCGCACGCAACAGTAATAGATCCTCCACAATTATTCGAAACTGGGATTGTAATCCAACACTTATTACCACATATACTCTTTTTTTGATCAGCTGTAAGCACTAAGGGAGTACAACAGTTTGAATTATAACAAACATTTCCTGGTCCACAATCCCTTGTTACACAATTTGTGCCACAGTTATTTGTGCCAACGCACCTTCCAGAACAACTAAAATGAGTGTGAAGGCTTTATGCATCTTTGGTTTTAATTTTAAATTTATTGATTGAATAAAAATGGATTTAAATTTAAACAAAACAGAAGTATTGTCGGTTGATTATTATTTTCATAATAACATTTATAAACACAGATGACAAATAGCAATACCAAAAAACAGGCACCGAAGTGTCTGTTGTTGTAATAACCTTGTCTCCTATTTCAAGAGTGAATAATATAAATTATTTGACTAATTCATAACGGCCATCATTTTTACGGAAACGCAATTTGTTCATTAAAGCTAAGTTAACTGTGGTTTGTTTAACCAAACGCTGTTTGGAAACTTTTTCTACAATTTCTTCTTTAGTTAGTGGTCCGAGCTCAGTTAAAATAGCAGAGATGACCTCAGTAACCGTGCCACTCTGATAACCCCATTCTTTTAAACCGTATAAACCACGACCCACCAAAACATATTTATCATCTAAAATTAATTCATTATGCGTAGTGGCCACATTAACATCTTTAGCGTCAAAACCCATTTCGGCAATTTTTTTGGCAATATCACCATAATACATAGGTTTACCTTCATTTTTCAAAACTAAATAAATCTTATCATTAATGGTTTTAGGGCTAACTTCACGCCACTTTTTGTGACCCCAAGCAAAAAAACGATTTTGCTCTAATTCATCAAGAGTCTGCAATAAATTGTAAAGATGGCGGTTAGCATAAATCTTATCAGAATAATCTGGCACAACCCTGGCTAACAACTCTTTAAAATCAATCTTAGAGGTAGGTGACAAAAATTCAGTATTGTTTTTATAAGATTCTAAATCAATAATCAAGTCCAAAATTTCTTCGGTTAATAATAATTTGCGTAAACTTTTAATATGTGCAACCAATTCTTCAGCGACACTTTCCATTTTAGCTAAATCACAAGACAACAGACGAATGGAATTAGAAAAATACTGATTATTTTTAATAGCTGCGAAGCTGTCGTCCAAAAGTTTAGTTAAGGCAAAATCAGCATAGCGACCATGAGCCTCCTTTGATAAATTAGAAGTATCGGTTGATAATTGAAATAATAAATCAAAAAAATACTGCTTATCCATAACACCAGAGTGTTCCTCGGCTAAACCAACTAATAATTGCCGCAATAGATTTAAAGTAACTTCAGATTCTTTGGCTTTTTTTAATTTAGCCACCGAAGAAGTTTCAATTTGACGAACGCGTTCACGAGTTAGTTGGTGCTTTTTACCAATAGCTTCCAGCGTTGATTTATTAGAACCGCCCAAACCGAAACGGCTTTTAACCACCTCTTGTTCACGCTTATTCAAAATAACAAGCAAATTATCAATTGCTTGAGCAATACTAAAACCGGACAACCCCTCCTGTTGCTGGTCAGATGTAATTTGCTTCAGAATAGTTTCTGCATTCATAAAACAAAGTTGCCGGCTAAAACGCAAGCTTAATTAATTTATTATTAGCCAAAAATGACTATAGTTACCTAGTTCTCAAATAATAGCATAATAAACAAAAATTGTCAAATATACACCCTTTTTAGTTAAAACAGCCTCTGGACCAGGCTGTTTTAACTAACCACATTATTTAAATCGATAACTACTAATTTTTCTCCCTCCAAAATATTATACAAAAACATGTCAGTAATTTCACGACGATAAGTAAACTCATCTTCGGTCATAACAGCATAATTAATTTCCTTAACTAACTCTCCTTCTAGATCATCGATTACCTTTAAGAGCTTCTTTTTATTACAGTCACCTACTAATAATAAATCCACAGGTGAGTCAAAACTGTTAACAAAAATACCAGTCAAAACTAACAATTTAATATCACCAACTTTTTTTAAACTGTCGGTAAAATCTTTTTCATAAAGCATTTGCGACTTAACAATTAAGGCTTTAATTTCATTAAAAAAAATAAAATCTGGATTAACTTTGTAATATTTACGTTCTTGTTTTTTAATTTCTTTGTCTTTGGGGGCTTTTTTTTTGGTGATGGCATCTGGTTCAATCTGTTCAATCGGCAATTCTTCTTCACTTTCTGGACCAGCCTCAGCTAACAATAAGCCTATCTCTTCTAAATTATTTAACTCACGAAAAACCGAATTTAGTTGTAAGTCAAGATGCCTGGCAATTTCTCTAATGTAAAAACGTTCACTTGGATGCAAAAAAAATAATTTTAACAATTTTACTCGTGAATTAGAACCAAATAATTTATCTAACATATTTTTTATTACCCTCTTTGTCAATTTATAAGTTTTATAGTATAATGAAAACAGCCTACAGTCAATAGTAACGCACCCTTTAACCAAAGGGCTTTTATGAGTTGTAATATTGGACAATTAGCCATCAGCCCCGATTTAAAAACCGGCAGCAGTGGCAAAATACTATTAAGTCAACCTAGTTTAAACGAAGAGCGCTGGCTCGGTCGATTGTTTGTTGTAGCTGAAATTAATTCAAGACGCCAGGATAATCAAGAATTGGTAGATTTTATCTTTAAACAACTGGAACGACAATATTATAGCGACGAGCAAATCCTTTTATTAGAGCGTACTTCTACGATTAGTATTGAACAAATTTTTGAAATAGTGATTGCTGATTTAAATAATCAACTAATCGATTTTTTAGTGGCCCGAAAAAATAGCTTTTCTCCAGCTTCAGCTAATATCACCGTAGGAGTTTTACACAATAATCAATTATTATTTGCAAACTTAGGTAGTAATAAAGGCTTACTAATTTATCCAGCAAAAAACCCAGACAGTAAAACAGTTGGTGGTTACAACTTGATTGATGTTACCCAAAAAGTCTCTGATCCAACTCAAGACGTTTTTGACCCAAACAAATTATTTTCCAACATTATCAAAGGTGGAATATCACAAAATGCCACCTTCATTATTATCAACGAATCGCTTTATGAATACTTATCAGAAAAACAGCTGATAAAAATAATTTCCACCTTACCACCTGCCAGTGCTGCGGTACAAATCCGTAACATTGTAGAACAAACAGCTGTTTTCGTGCCTTTTTTAGGACTGATTATCAAAAACAACCGTAATAACGAAGAGAGCTCTAAGAGCTCAATGGATCTAAAAGTTCGCGTTCATCAAGCTGACAATCCAGACACATTACACCGACCATCCAAATCTAGTTATGAAACTTTAAGTCCTTTAAAAGATGTTAACAAAGAGTCTATTAGAGCCTTAAACCTAACAGAGTCTAGAACAGCCGAAATACTTAAACCATCCGGTTTGATTGGACTAAATTTATTAAAAAAAATCTTTGGTCTTTTTAGCAATAAAAACAGTAAACAGCGTTCCATTATCAAGCGCGAACAACTAATTCGACATCGTGCTGAACGCTTTATGGTCCCATTTTTCAAGGGATTACTAATGGTTGCCAGTCTTCTAGCGGTTTGGATTGGGGCTTTGTACCGTTTATTAACCAACCCTGAAAAACGGCAGGCCGTCGTTGAAAAATTACAACAACACAAACAACGCTTTACATGGAAACATTGGCTAGCTGTTGGTATTTTCTCTGGAGGATTATTAATTTTAGTGAGTGGTATTTGGCTAACAAATTACAACAAAAAATTAGCGATAGAAAAAACTAATTATCAATCTTTACAAACTGAGATAGACAAACATTTTAGTGATTTATCGGCTATCAAAATATATGGCGATCAAGCTAGCGCCGATGAGCATCTGACTGCTATTAAAAACATCTTAGCTAAATTACCAACCAAAACTACTGACCAGCAAAAATATATCGAGATGGTTAATACCCGCTACAACCAAGCCTTTGAAGAAACCTATCGTTTTACTAAAACCAGCAATCCCCTTTGGAAGGCCACAACAGACTGGCAATCTTTGGGTGTTTACAAAAATGATTTAATAGCGATAGCTGGGCGGACTTTATGGCGTCAAAACAACAATGACTTTGAAGAAATAATAAATGACTTAGGAGTCGATGATTGCAAGCCTCTAAAAGTTAGCGAATACAACGAGAATTTTTATTGCTTAGCTAATTCTGAAGTATTAGCTATTAATCTAGCTAATAAACAAATATTACACTTGCCTTTAGATCAAGCACCAATCAATCCAAAGGGAGCTGCTATTTATAACGGTCGTCTATATGTCGCAGCCGATGATGGGCAAATCTATCGTTTTACAGGTCAAACTACTGGTTGGGTAGCTAAACAAAGCTGGTTGTCTAGCCCCCTTAATAATAAACCTCAAGATTTAATTATCGATAGTTCTATTTTCTTATTAACCTCTAATGGATTAAGTCAATATCTTAGTGGTGAAGCACAAAATTTTAGTCCACAAATTTACCCAACAATGAACGAAGCAAAATATCTAGCTGGCAATAAATCTAGTGCAAATCTTTATATTTATAGTGGAGACTATAATGGACGAATTATTGTTATTGATAAAAAAGGTAAGTTGATTAATCAGTATATTGGAGAAAATTGGCAGAACATTAAAGATATCGATCTAAGCGACGACGGTAAGATGCTTTATATCTTAAAAGCAGACGGAGTAGAACGAATTGAATTATAATTAAAAACAACAGCTTCAAGGGCTATTGTTTTTTTGTACCTAGATTAAAATTGTCTAACGCATCTAGTAAAGTAACTAGAAGATTTATTGTAACCCGATTGAGAGCCATCACTCATATTTTGAATATAAGCATTAGTAGCAGTATGTTGAGTAGATGACCAATAGCCACCACTAACTATATCAGGAACTAAAGGATTGGTTGGCGTGGAACCGTTCATACAATCTTTAGAAGTTAATCTACTTCCATAATAACAAGCTACGCCAGAATCACAATAGGCGCTGCTTAATCTAATGGTGCAAACTTCATAATTAGCCGGCAAATACCAATCAGTAAAACCGCCAAGACTTAAACTAGCACAAAATGCGGCAGCTTGATATTTAGAAGCAGGATTATAATTAGCAATAGTTGGATAAGTATTACCATTAAGGTTACGGAATCCAACAATAGAACTGCCGGCCACATAAACTCCAGCTTCAGATACATAATCATTAGGATTTTCCCACTTATATTTTATGGAGTCTTGACTAGAACAAAAATTAATAATGCATCCAGCCGGAGCCACCACTAAATTAACATTACAATTACCATTGCCACGCTTACAAATTAAAATTCCACCACCACAAGTCGTGCCATAAGGCATGCTAGCCGTACATTCTTGAGTTGACGGAACGCAATAGCCACTACTATTACAAGTTAGACCATTACTACAAGTTCCACAAGAACCGCCACAACCGTCGTCACCGCAATTCTTGATAGAACAGTTAGGTGTACAACCGCAAAGCCCGGCGGTACCACTACCACCACAAGTTTGTGGACTAACACAAGTTCCGCAATTAACAGTTTTGTAAACATTACAATTATCTAAACCTGAAAATTGACAATCCTTATTAAGACGAGAACAAAAGTTGGTGTCACCTTCATAAAGACAGGTTGGCGTTGTTGTGCAACTACCACTATTAGAACAGAACAGGCCAACAGCACAAGTTCCACAAGAACCGCCACAACCGTCGTCACCGCAATTCTTGCCAGAACATTGAGGTTCACAGGACCCACCGTTAGTCGTGCTGATAGAAACATTTAGCTCGGCTAAGGGAGCTCGCACTAAAATATTTCCACCAGCTGTTTTAGCGATTTCATAACCACTACTAAGAGCTGATGAATTACTGGGATCTGATGGAATGCTAGCTAAGTATTTCTGATTAAAACTAAGCTCAGACAAATCAACCAAGCCAGATGACAAACAAACAGAAGACGCTACACCACCTTTACAAATAGCTTTATATTCAGTAGCTAAACCAGCGGGCCAGACACCAGCATTATTAACAAAACGCTCTACAGCTGCCTGAATAACCGTAAGATCATTAAGACGCACGGCGTTGCGACCAGTAGCCAAACGGGCATTGGGGTTAATGGTGGCTATAATAACGGCCGAGAGAGCACCGAAAATTGCCAAAACGATTAAAATTTCAGCCAGAGAAAAAGCTTTGATAAAAAGAGGTTTCATAATTATTTATTCTACCACATAAAGCTAAAAAACAAAACTAGCATCCACAGAGGATTCTAGTTTTGTGATAATACCAACTTGCGTCGGTATTTATTTTTTCGGAGATCCCAGTTTTCACTAGGACAATTTTACTTTATTATTTCAAAGTTACCTTAGCCCCGGCATCTTCTAAAGTCTTCTTTAATTTTTCGGCTTCAGCCTTAGACAAACCTTCTTTGATGGTTTTAGGAGCACCGTCTACTAAATCTTTAGCTTCTTTCAAACCTAAAGCGGTCACTTCACGAACAGCTTTGATAACATTAATTTTGTTAGCGCCAGCTTCGGTCAATTCAACATCAAAGCTATCTTTTTCTTCAGCGACGGCAGCGGCTGGAGCAGCAGCCATCATCATGGCAGGAGCAGCGGCCGAGACACCAAACTTTTCTTCTAAAACCTTCACTAATTCAGAAAGGTCTAAAACAGACAACTTTTCGATAGAGGCTACCAAAGAAGCAAACTTCTCGGGAACCACCACATTTTTTTCGTCAGTCATAATTTTAATTTAATTTTATAAATATTCTTTATTTTTTTTGTTCAGCTACGGCCGATAAAACACGGACTAAGCCTCGCAAATTTCCAGCTAACACATTAACGAAACCAGAAACAGGAGCATTTAATGTGCCGACTAATTGACCTAGCAACTGTTGTTTAGAAGGTAATTGAGCTAAAGCTTCTACCTGTTCCTTAGAAATAAGATGACCTTCCAAGACGCCACCAGTAAAAGACATTTTTTTGCCTTCTAAACCTTTAATAAACTCCCTGGTTAGTTTGGCCGGAGCCACTTCATCGCCATAGCCGAAGATGGCCGCAGCCTGATCTTCGTTGTCTTTAGCAGAAAAGCCTTCAATGCCTTGTGCTTTGAGCGCTTTATTCAGCAAAGTCTTTTTAGCCACATAACATTCACTCGCCTCCGCTTTAAGCTTTTTGTTCAGCTCACGGGATTCAGTAGCCGAGAGGCCACTAAAACGAGCAAATACCATAGACTTAGACTCCGCAATTTTGCGTTCTAAATCAGCCAGCATACCAGCTTTCTGCGCTTTGGTTTTTGCCATAATTTATTTATTTATTTATTGTGTAAATGTGACAACTTAAATTTCAGACCTTATTAAATACTATTTACACCAACTCAAGAGTAGGATAAAACAGTCTATCTTAAAAAGACTGAGATCTCAGCCTTCGCTGAGATAAATCTATAAAAAAACTGCCTCTGTCGGCAGTGTAAGCAACCAAATTAGCTTAAAGTAAGCTAAAAATGATTGTCTCGACGGGTCCTACAGATAAACCTGCCCGTGGTCTGCGACAAAGTATGTATATATTAGCATAATATTTAGTTTTGTCAATATTAATAATTTTAGGCCAAAAGAAGAGTAAAAATACTAGATACCTGTACTTATTATCTCGTTGTATTGACTTTTTATTAAAAATGTGCTATAATTATATTATTATGATACTTTAACAATTTTAGAGGATTTTTCAATGAATACCAAGTTTCAAGCCTTTCTAGAGCTTTTAGCTGTAATAACCCTGATGACCTTATCATTAATTATTATACCAAAACTTCTAACTTTAGCTATTATAACGCTAGCTTTAGCTAATCAACTATCTAAAATGATTGTAATTTACTGTCAAAAACGCTTTCCTGGTCTATGCATAAAGGACAGACTGGAAGAAAAATTACTCAACCTAAATAATTAAAAAAAGCCCCTCCGATAAAATTTTGGAGGGGCCTTCTTTTTATTTTAGATATTTAGCCTTATTAGCTTTATGCTGTTCAAAGGTTTTAGCCCAAATAGTTTGACCATCAGAAGCAGTTAAGAAAAATTGATAACCGGTATATTCGGGATAAATTGCCGCTTCAATAGCTCTGATTCCGGGGTTGCCAATTGGCGTTGGCGGAAGACCATCGTTTCTGTAAGTATTGAACGGCGAATCAATCTGAGTATCTTCATAACTATACTGTAATTTATTAACTCCTAAGATATAAGCCAAAGTGGCGCAAGACTCCAAGCGTTGGCTATTTTTCATTCTATCCCAAAAAATACCAGCCACAATTTTCATATCAGCAGTAGAACGAACTTCTTTTTCGACAATAGACGCCATCACAATAATTTCATACAAACTCTTCCCTTGCCGTTTAATTTCGGCACGCATCTCTGGCGTCACTTTGTTATCAAAATTATTAAGTTGTTTAGCAATCAATTGTTCTCCTCCATCATTAATAAATAAGCGATAGGTATCGGGGAACAAAAAGCCTTCTAAATCAACTTTCTTAGGTGCCTCCTTGATAAAATCAAATTTTTGATATTCAGCTGGTAAATTGCCTATTAAGGTGGTGGCTATTTTGAGAAAACTGCCGTCAATAATTAAGTTATTAGTTTTTAAGTATTCTTCAATCGCTTTATTATTCACACCCTCTTTAATTAAGATAGTTTTTTCGTCACCAGCCCGAGGGCCTAATTGTAAGACATTGATAATACTGTCTGGTGTGGGATTAGTAGGTAATTTATAAGCACCAGCCTTTAATTTAAGATTAGACAACTTAGACATAATAATAAAAGCGGTTTTAGAACGAATCAAACCAGCTAATTTTAATTGATTGGCTGCCACAGCTGATGTTTCACCTTTGTGAACAGTGAAGTCGACCGAGTCAGCTTTAACTGGTGACACAGCTAACCAGTACACAAAACCAGCGGTCAAAAGACCTAAAATTATAATAACCCCAATAATAACAATAAATTTTTTCATGAAATTAATTATAGATATTCTGTCCAGCCTTTGGCTTTAATTTCCTCCAAGCATTGCTTAACTTCCGCCGAGGCTTCGGCTGAAGAAATATACAAAGCATCGGGCGTATCAACAATTACTAATCCTTTGACATCATTAGTGATGATTACCTTTTTCTCCACCGTATTATAAATCAAATTATCACTGGAATTATGAGCAAGCACTCGACCTTTAATTAGATTCTCCCCTACCTGAGACAGTATCCTTTTAATTATATGCCATTTCCCTAAATCACTCCAGCTGAAGGCGCTGGAGACACTCATAGCTAAATACGGAGCCTGGCCTGTAATAGCCGATTCAATGGACAGCTTCTCGGTTAGCTGATAGCTAGCCTTAATTAATTCTAAATCGGTGCCCGACTTCATTAAGCTGACAGCTTCTGAACAAGCCGAGAACATGGCTGGCTGAAATTGTTCAAACAAATCTTTAATAGCACCTAAACGCCAGAGATACATACCGGTATGGCAATAATACTCTCCTGAATCAATCAGTTCCTGACAATACTCTCGCGAAGGTTTTTCGGCTACAGCTGCCACATTGTAAATAGCTTCTTTGCCTGAAGCTAGTAACTGCTCCCCGATTTTCATATAACTGTAGCCAGTATCTAAATAAGTGGGTCTGACAGCTGGGGTTAAAATGTAATCCGGATTTTTATTAATAAACTCCGCTGATAATTTTAATAATTCAGCAAAAAAATGATTATCAGAAATATAATCGTCTGACGGCAAACTGGCAATTACTTCATCAGCTTCTAAAATGGACGATAAATAAGCTACTTCCAAACACATAGCCGGACCGGTGTTTCTAACATCAGTTTCTACAATAAAGTTAGAGAGTGGCAATTCCGGAACTTGGGTTCGGGCTTTATCCAAATGAGCACTGGCAACCGAGATATAAATATCAGTAACTTTAGGCACAGCTACTAAAGATCGATCAAAAGTATTACGGAGCATAGTTAAATCTCCGGTTAGTGCGTGAAATTGTTTGGGTTCGGCTTGACGGCTTAAGGGCCATAAGCGAACACCAACACCTCCGGCCCGAATAACGATTTTCATAAACTAGCTTTATTAAAAATAATTAGTGTGCTAAGATTTAATTGTAATCTAATAAATTTTTTAGAGCAATATGCTATTACAATACATCTTAATACCTCTCGTTGCGGCTGGTATCGCTCAAGTTAGCAAGTTTTTTATAAAGTCTAATCGGACTAGTTTTACCTGGCACGCCATTTTTGCCTATTCTGGCATGCCCTCCAGCCACGCGGCTATCACTATCAGCTTAGCCACGGCTATCGGCTTAAACGAAGGTTTTAACTCAGCTGTCTTTGGCCTAGCCTTTGTTTTTGCGTTAATCACCATCCGTGATGCTGCCGGCTTAAGACGACAACTAGGCCGACAAGGTAAGGTTATTAACAATTTAACTAAAGAGTTGGACGAAGACAATCTCTTAGACGATGCTTACCCATTAATGACCGAGAAAATTGGCCATACTCCGACTCAGTTATTAGTTGGTTCAATGATTGGTTTAGCAGTAGCGATTATCGGACAATTGATTTGGTAAAAACAATAGAAAAAATAATCCCCCGATGGACATCGGGGGATTATTTTTAGATTATGTATTAAGCAATTATTACGGTTTAGTAGCTTCGTAGAGAGCAGAGACTTCATCACCTGATAAAGCTCGGTTATACAATCTACATTCGTTTATTTTACCATTAAAATAATTAGTGTTGGATCCCCAATATTTACCGATAGTCCACACGGGACCAGCAGAACGAACTAAATTAAATTCTGTGTCTGTACTTTGTTTTTCATAGTCTCCATTCATATAAAGTTTAACAGTCGCTGGATTACCAGCCACCACAGTAGCAACTACTTGATACCAAGCATCTAACTCAACAAGGGTAGTTGAAAAAACACTATTACCCGCGGCAACCCCGGCTGTTCCATAACGCCAATTGAAATTAATTTGACCGTTAGGGTACAAAATAAAGCCCGCGCCTGTGTATGTAGTACCGCCGATACCAGCGTTAAAAATATATGGATAACCATTAAGATTTGCAGCATTAAACCAACAAGACATTGTTAAGTCCCCTTCTTTTGCTAATGAATTTGTTGTATTCACAAAACCACTACTTCCATCAAAACTATAAGCACCATTAGCTTCACCAAATCGTCCAGTAGAAGTAACAACCGCCCCCGCTCCTCCAAGAATACTACCGTTAACTCCATTTCCACTCAAATCCTTTGTCCCATTTATTCCATCGAGCATCCACCAGCCAACTAAACCATTAGTTGGCCCCAGATCGCGAGCTTGTCCGCTCTTTTCTATCTTTCTAGCTCCAGCTGGAACATCACCCACGGCTTTAGATAAACAACCAATCAAAGAATAATTATCATTGCCCGCCGAGTATTGATAATCTAAATCCGCACAAGCGCCTTCGGCTCTCGGGGTTGGGTTATTAGGCACTTTAGCCATATAAGTTTTAGTACCGTCCTCTGAGACTAAGGGTTGACCAGGCGTGATGAGATTAGGATAGGCAGTATAATCAGTATAATACAGCTCAAGAGCCGTCGAGATTTGTTTGAGATCAGAAATTCTTTTGGCATCACGAGCTTTAGTGCGGGCTGAAGAAATAGCTACCACAGCTAAAGTCGCTAAAACGCCAATGATGACGATGACAACTAAGAGCTCAATAAGAGTAAAAGCTTTACGCATAAGACAATTGTAGCACCCTCCCGAATGTCCATAAAGACAATCATGGCGGGCAAGCAGGCTTAATGGGAGGGATAAATCGCTTAGACTTATAGCTTATTAACTGCTTTATTTAAAAACTTTTCAACTTCATTCCAGGCTACTTTAGTGGTTTTGTATTTAATAGGCTCTTTGGTAATGTCGGAAAAATAAACCAAACTTTTAAGAATTAGCTGGCGATCTAAATCCGGGAATTTTTTGGCGGCCATTTTTAATAATTCTTCCAGTCGGTGCTGATGTAAAATAAAATACAAATCAAGATAATCTTTGTTGGTAGCGCGACTGATAATCGCCGATAATTTCATACAAGCAATATCCAACACCGAGGCTACGCGCAAATACTGATCGCTAGTAGTTTTGGCTATTAACTTATAAGGATAGCTAAAAAAACTGACCTTAATTTTATTATCAATCAAGATGGTCAAGGTGTTTTTTTCTTCTTGAATTTTTTTTAAGCAATGCCCGACAAAAATGTCGGTAATTCTTTGGTATAATTTAACAGTATCAAAAGGTTTGGGGCAGAAAAAGTCAAAATCTAAGCTGTCCCGATGACCGTATTGTAAAGCCAAACCGGTGCCGCCAGCCAAATAAAAATCTTTTTTGAAAAAGGCCAGCTTGGGCAGTATATCACGGCGAGCTTTATCTAAGATTTCATATTTCATAGTCTGGTTTTTTTAACTTGGCGTTTATCTATTTTTAAAACTAAACACCAATAATTAAAAGACTTGTCGTCCAATTCTAAAAAACCACGCTCACGCACCACTTTTTTAATAGTGGCTCGAGAGTAGTGTTTAAATAGCCATTTGACCGATTGACTATCGCCAAACCGTAAAATTTGAGTAATAATCCTGGTCTGATCGGCCACGGTTTTAAGTTTTTTGTTGTCAGTATACCAAAAAAATGGTTTGAGTATTTTGGTTATCATGATTTAATTATACCATACCGAGCCAAGAAAGGCAAACAAAAAATAAATAAAATAAAAAATAATCCCCCGATGTCCATCGGGAGATTATTTTTTTTATACCACTAATTTATTCTTCAATCACCGTTGGGAGAGCAGCGATAGCTTCTGCCACCACCCCAGGATCTGCTGCTAAAATTTGTTCTTCTTCTAAAAGTTCAGACTCTAAATTAGCAGCAATAGTTGCGTTAGCAGCACGAGTGGCACGGAAATCATCTAACCACTTATTATCAAAACCGGTGCCAGCTGGAATTGGGCGACCAATAATAACATTTTCTTTCAAACCTTCCAGGCGGTCAAGCTTACCAGTTACAGCAGCATCAATTAAGACACGAGAAGTTTCTTGGAAAGAAGCGGCGGATAAAAAGGAATGTGTGGACAAACTAACCTTAGTCATACCCATTAATAAACGACGGCCAACGGCTGGCTCCAAACCATTTTCGACAGCGGTATAATTCTCGTTGTCAAAAATAGATTTTTCTACCACCTCACCAGATAATAAATCGGTGCCACCAGCTTCTTCCACCATCACACGACTAAACATTTGACGAGCAATAATTTCAATATGCTTATCATTTAAAGATTGACCTTGAGAAGAATAAACATATTGAATTTCACGAACAATATATTTCTGAGTTTCTTCCAAACCTTTTAATTCATACATCTGCTTCAAGTCAACCGAGCCTTCAGTTAATTGATCACCAGCTTCTACTCTTTGACCATCAGTAACAAGAATACCGAAGCCACGAGGGATGAGATACTCTTTAACGCGCTCGGCTGGAGCGGTTAATTTAACACACTTAGTTTCTAATTTAACTACACCACCCCGCTTAGCTTTAATTTCTTCTTCACCGATAATAAACAAAGTATCGTTCTTTTTGACAGTTTCACCATCAGCTACTACAAGATTAGCCTTCAAACGAGTCTTAGCTGGGGTATATTCGGCAAAAGTATATTTATCAATTTCTTCACCATCATAAGCGACTTTCAAAACGCGATCCCGAGAATTAGATAAAATCATTTTACCATCAGCTCCTTGAATACTACGTTCTTGAGTTTCGATAGTTACAGTACCAGCCACATCCGCCACAAAAGCACGACGTTTTGGAGCCCGGGCCTCAAAGATTTCTTCAACTCTAGGCAAACCTTGCGTAATATCATCACCACCGGCCACACCACCAGAGTGGAAAGTTCTCATAGTCAACTGGGTACCAGGTTCACCGATAGACTGAGCGGCAATAATACCAACAGCTGTACCGATATTAACAATCTTACTATAAGCTAGATCATAGCCATAACAATGCTGACAAACACCACGACGAGCTTTACAGGTCATCGGAGAACGCACTACAGCTTCTTCAATCTCAGCTTTAGCTAATTTAACAGAAACTTCTTCAGTAACAAGTTCACCGGCTTTCAGTAAAATCTTACCTTTCTTATCTTTCAAATCTTTAATCAAATAACGACCAGCGATTCTACCTAGCAAAGTTTTACCAATTAATTCAGATCCTTTTTGATCCCAAGCAATGCCAACAGTATCTCCACAATCACTTTCATAAACAATAACATCTTGGGAAACATCCACTAAACGACGTGTCAAATAACCGGCGTTAGCGGTACGCAAGGCGGTATCAGATAAACCTTTACGCACACCGTGAGTAGCGATGAAATATTCCAAAACTTCAAAACCTTTCTTAAAGTTACCTTTAATAGGCAACTCGATAATTCCACCACTTGGTGAATTCACCAAACCTTTCATACCTAAAATCTGAGTTAACTGACCCCAAGAACCGCGGGCACCAGACTTAATCATGGAATACAGCGGACCACTCTTGTCTAAACTATTAATACACACATCGGTTACTTCTTCTTTAGTTTTAGTCCACATTTCAATAATTTTGGCATAGCGCTCTGATTCAGTCAGCAAACCTTCTTCATAAATATTCATAACTTCTTCGGCTTTTTTAACAGTGTTCTGAATCTTTTCTTCAACTTCACTAAAGGTTTCCAAATCACCCATCCCCCAAGACAAACCAGACTTAGTAATATAGCGGAAAGCGTTGTTCTTTAAGTTATCTAAGAAGTTGACGGTTTCATCAGTAGTATAATGCATTAAGTGATCACGAACCAAGTTTTTAACTTCATTCTTGCCAACAACTTTATTAACAAAGCGTAATTTCTCAGGTAGAAGCTCATTAAACAAGATTCTACCAACAGTAGTTTCTGTCAAACCTTCTAAACCATAGGCGTTTAAACGCACTTTAATAATCTGGCGTAAACCGATAGCTTCAATTTGATAAGCTAATTTAGCTTCTTCTTGATCGGTAAAGTATTTTATTTTATCAGCAGGAGTTTCTTCCAGGCTGGTCATATAAAAAGTACCCCAAACAATATCCTGAGACGGAGCCACAATTGGATCGCCAGTAGCGGGCTTCAATAAGTTACGGCTAGCCAACATTAAGTGTTCAGCCTCCCAGACTGCTTCATCGGTCAAAGGAACATGAACAGCCATTTGGTCACCATCAAAATCAGCATTAAAAGCAGTACAAACCAAAGGATGAATTTGCAGAGCCAAGCCTTCAATCAAAATCGGACGAAAAGCTTGGATACCTAAACGATGTAAAGTTGGGGCACGATTTAAAAGCACGTAAGCCTTATTAACAATATCTTCCAAAATATCCCAAACTTGATCATGGCCAGCTTCAATATAGCGACTAGCTGAACGCACATTATGAACAGCTTCGGCTTGAATTAGCTTACTGATAACAAAAGGCTTGAATAATTCCAAAGCCATGCGCTTTGGAATACCGCATTGATATAATTTTAAATTAGGATTAACGGTAATAACACTGCGACCAGAATAATCAGTACGCTTACCCAGTAAGTTTTGGCGGAAACGACCTTGCTTACCTTTCAAGGAGTCAGCTAAAGACTTTAAGGTGCGTTTTTGACCAGTCGAAGCGACAACGGTTTTACCATGACGAATGGAATTATCAATCAAAGCATCAACCGCTTCTTGCAACATACGCTTTTCATTTCTACAGATAACTTCTGGAGCAGATAAATCCATCAGTTGTTTTAGGCGATTATTACGATTGATAATACGACGATACAAATCATTTAAATCAGAAGTAGCGAAACGACCACCATCCAAAGCAACCATTGGTCTTAAATCTGGTGGAATCACTGGAATACGGGTCATAATCATCCACTCTGGACGCAAATTATTTTTCTGTAAGTTCTTAAAGAATTTTAAACGCTTAGTAATTTTCTCTTTCTTGCTTTCAATAGCGACTGCTAATTCAGCCTCCATGGTTTCAATTTCAACAGCTAAATCTAAGCCAGCCAATAACTCACGAACCACTTCAGCACCAATGCCAGCTGTAAAAATATGTCCATATTTCAGGCTTAAGTTCTGATAGATGTTTTCAGACACCACATTCATAACCTTCAATGACTTGAGTTCTTTCTGAGCGGTCACATAAGCCTCTTCCAGAGAAGCGAATTTTTCATCACGAGCTTGTTCGGCTAAAACTATTTCCTTGTCAGAAATATCTTTAGCTTCAAATTGAGATTTGCCATCAGCTACAGCCTTAGTTTCTTTTTGCTTAATGTTTTTAACTTGATTATTAAAATCATTTTCAAACATTTTGCGTTTAGCTTTGTACTCTTCTTTAACTTGTTCCAAAGTAGCATCACGCAATTCTTCATTAACCTCACTAATAATAAAGCTGGCAAAATAAACCACCTTTTCTAAAGCCTGAATGGACATATTCAAGGCCAAACCGACCTTGCTGGTCATACTGCGTAAAAACCAAATATGCGTTACTGGAGTTTGTAACACAATGTGCCCCATGCGTTCACGACGAACAATAGCACGAGTAACTTCCACACCGCACTTTTCACAAACAATACCTTTGTAGCGGATTTTTTTGTACTTACCACAATGACACTCGTAATCTTTGTAAGGACCGAAGATTTTTTCACAAAACAAGCCATTCTTCTCAGGCTTCTGAGTGCGATAATTGATGGTTTCCGGACGAGTCACCTCCCCGTGAGACCAGCGCTCAATATCTTCCGGTGAAGCAACTTTTAACCGAATTGCTTCGAAATCCGTGGTTTTAATAGGATTTAACATATAGTTGAATATTTAGCGCTTTTAATCTTGAATTGGTTGAACAATTGGCTCAAAAGGTAGTCTAGGCGGACGAGTAATTTCTTCAGCTTGCTTCTCTAAATCAAGAGGTTCACCAAATTTATCTAATAACTCCACATCTAAACCTAAACCTTTTAACTCACGCACCAAAACATTGAAAGATTCTGGAACATTAACTTTTTCAATCGGGCGTCCTTTAATGATAGCTTCATAAGCCTTAGAACGACCAGTAACATCATCAGATTTGATAGTCAAGATTTCTTGCAGGTTGTGAGCAGCTCCGTAAGCTTCTAAAGCCCAAACTTCCATTTCTCCGAAACGCTGACCACCGAATTGGGCTTTACCACCAAGAGGTTGTTGCGTAATCAAAGAATAAGGACCGATCGATCGTTGGTGGATTTTATCTTCCACCATATGGTTTAATTTCAGTAAGTATTTATAACCAACGGTTACCTTATTATCAAAAGTTTCACCAGTACGACCATCAACCAAAACCATTTTACCGTCTTCTGGCAAACCGGCAGCTTTAAGTTCGCCACGGATATCTTCTTCAGTTAAGCCATTTAAAGTAGGCGTAGCCACTTTGTAGTTCAATTTCTTAGCGGCAATACCCAAATGAGTCTCAAGCAACTGACCTAAGTTCATACGAGAAACAACACCCAAAGGAGATAAAATGATGTCAATCGGAGTGCCATCATCCATGTAAGGCATATCTTCAATCGGCACAATCTTAGAGATAACGCCCTTATTACCGTGGCGACCAGCCATCTTGTCGCCAGAACGAATCTTGCGAAGATTGGCTACAGTGACTTGAATAGATTGAATAACACCTGTTGATAATTTATCACCCTGATTACGGGAAAAGACTTTAACATCTACAACTTTACCATGTTCACCATGTTCTAAATATAAAGAAGAGTCACGAACATCCTTAGCTTTATCACCAAAGATAGCGCGTAATAATTTTTCTTCGGCTGATAATTCAGTTTCACCTTTTGGAGTAATTTTACCGACTAAAATATCACCTGATCCAACTTCGGCCCCAATACGGATAATGCCACGAGCATCAAGATTGCGTAATTTTTCTTCAGAGATATTGGGAATATCATTGGTAACAACTTCAGGCCCAAGTTTAGTATCACGGACATCAATAGTATAATTTTCGATATGAATAGAAGAATAGACATCTTCTTTTACCATACGTTCGGAAATGATAATAGCATCTTCATAGTTAAAACCCTGCCAAGTCATAAAGGCCACTAAAACATTATTACCTAAAGCTAGTTCACCATCAGAGATAGCTGGACCATCAGATAAAATTTGCCCCTTCTTAACCTTATCACCTTTGTTCACAATAGGGCGTTGGTTAATACAAGTAGAAGCATTAGAACGCAAATACTTATTCATCAAGTACTCATAAGTTTTGCCATTTTTATCTTTGACAATAATTCTTTGACCATCAACTTTAGAAATTTCACCATCAACTTCAGATACAGCAGCGTGACCAGAGTCACGAGCAGCACGATATTCCATACCAGTACCAACAATTGGAGAGTGAGGCATTACTAAAGGTACAGCCTGACGCTGCATGTTAGTCCCCATCAAAGCGCGGATACCATCATCATGTTCCAAGAAAGGAATTAAAGAAGTAGCGACGGAAATAATCTGATTAGCAGCTACACCAAGCAAATCAATTTTTTCAACGGATTCCACAGTTGGTTCACCATATTTACGCACTTCAAATTTGTCTACTAAAAAATAACCATTGCTATCTAAAGGAATAGTGTAAGCGGCACTGATGTATTTTTCTTCCTCTAAGGCATCTAAATAAGAAATCTCATCAGTGACCACTGGTTTGATTGGAATTAAAATATGACCAACTTTATCAGCTAATTTTCTAGATAATTTAGTATCAATAGTTTGACCAGCTTTAACAATTAAAGTCCCCTGTTTACCTTCTTTATCAATTTCAAAAATATCCTGTCTAGCAATTTTGCCTTCAGTAATTTCTGGAACATTAGGAATGTCATGTAAAACCTTACGATAAGGAGTCTCAATAAAACCGTAGTCATTTAAACGAGCATAGGTAGAGAAGTGACCAACTAAACCAATGTTCGGACCTTCTGGAGTGGCAATCGGACAGATACGACCATAGTGGGTAGAGTGCACATCACGAACTTCAAAACTAGCTCGTTCACGGGTTAAACCACCTGGACCAAGAGCTGATAAACGACGTTTGTGCTCCAATTCAGATAAGGGATTGGTCTGATCCATAAATTGGGATAATTGAGAGCTCATAAAGAACTCTTTTACCACACTAATTAACGGACGAGCATTGATTAATTTATTTGGAGTTAGTGCCTCGACATCCATAATAGACATTTTGTCACGAATAATGCGTTCCATACGAGAAAAACCAACACGAGTTTTATTCTGTAATAATTCACCAATAGCGCGCACACGACGATTACCCAAATGATCAATATCGTCTTCTTTACCTTGAGTAATAGAAAGTCTAATTAATTCAGAAATAATAGCCACTAAATCTTCACGACGGAAAACACGAGTTTCTTTATTATTAGGGATATTAAAATCAAAACGTTTATTTAATTTATAACGACCAACACGATCAAAATCGTAACGATCAAAACGGAAAAACATGGAATGAATCAAACTCTTAGCATTATCAGCAGTTGCTAAGTCCCCTGGTCGAATACGCTTATAAACTTCGATTAAACCTTCTTCTTCGTTATTAGAAATATCTTTAGCTAAGGTGGCATCAATAAAAGAGTTTTCGTCTTCTAAGTCAACTCCGACAAATAACTTTTTAATATCTTCATTAGTGCCAAAACCAAAAGCTCTAAGCAAGGCTGTAACAGCAACCTTGCGTTTACGATCAATACGAGCCCAAATAACATTATTAGCATCACACTCTAATTCAATCCAAGCGCCACGATTAGGAATAATTTTGGCGGCATAAACCTTTCTGCCTTTAGCTTGAGCGGCTGTAAAGATAGCACCAGCACTACGAATTAATTGAGAAACAATAACACGCTCAATACCGTTAATAATAAAGGTGCCATTATTAGTGATTACTGGGAAGTCACCCAGAAAGATCTCTTGAGTAGTGGTAGCTTCAGTCTTTTTATTAGACAAGGTCACTTTAACACGCAAAGAAGACTCATAACTAACATTTTTAGATTTAGATTCAGCTTCGCTAAACTTTGGAGCATCTGAATAATACTCACCAAAGGTTAACTCTAGGTCACGACCGATAAAATCGGTAATCGGTGAAAACTCATCAAACAATTCTTTCAGCCCCTCGCGCATAAACCATTCGTAGGAATTCTTCTGTACCTCAATGAGGTCTGGCATCGGCATGGCTGATTCCGCTTCAACGAAGTAACGGCGTGTAGCGTGTCGATCGAAAACTTGCTGTGTTTTGGACATATTGATATATTTAACCAATTACAAACAAAAAAACCTCAAACACCTTTTTGGACTGTTTGAGTTAATAAATTTTATACCTGATAGCTGTTTGTGTAGCTCATCACAAACGAAAAACGGCCGATACCTTATTACTAAAAAATAGATGGAGACGGCAAAACTGCCATTTCCTATTTAAGGTGTAGGTCGTTTTTTAATCATTAACTAGAGAATTATTGATCTTCGCGCTGTCAATAGCAAACTCCTTCTAACAAAAACGCGAAAAAGTACTCTTATACTAACAAATATACTCACAGTTGTCAACCCTAGTGACAGTTTTTTAAAATTCGTCAAGTTCTTTATAATTTTTATTTAATATAAAGCAAAAAATATTAAATATTCGGTATTTGTTCTAGAAAGTCTAGGCACTTGTACACAACTTATCCACAGTTTATATCCCTATACGCTTAACTACTTGGTTTAGTTCGTCATCGCTGAAGAAATTAATCATAATTTGCCCACCTTTTTTGGTTCTACGGATAATAGTCTTAGCTCCAAGTAATCCTGATAGCTCATCTTCCACTACTCGGTCCTCATCGTGAGCCTTAATTTGAGCTTGTTTGCTCCCACCCGAACGACGAGTCACCTCTGCTGTTTCAGCCACCGATAGGTTATTAGCCATAATTTTCTTAAACATAACCTGTTGTTTAACGGGCGTATCTAAGCCAGCTAAGATTTTACCATGGCCTTCGCTAATCCGACCATCAGCTAAAGCATCTTGAATTTCCTCAGGCAAAGCTAGTAAACGCAAGGAGTTAGCAATAGCTGAACGAGATTTGCCTAGGCGTTTAGCCACCGCTTCTTGGCTAAGATTAAACTCTTCTGCAAGCTGCTGTACCGATCTGGCCATTTCTATTGGATTGAGGTTTTCACGCTGTAAATTTTCAATCAAGGCTAATTCCAACTTTTGCTGACTACTTACCTCCCTGACGATAACTGGCACCTCTTTTAAACCAGCTAATTTAGCGGCTCGAAGTCGCCGTTCACCAGCAATCAGTTCATAACCACTAGTCGTTTTAATAGCCACTAAAGGCTGTAAAATACCATGTTCGCCAATAGAACTAGCTAAATCAGCTAAAGGCCCTTCGGCAAAATGGTGCCTGGGTTGGACAGTATTAGCCTGAATTTCACCAATAGGCACACGCCAAATACGCTCTCGATTATCGGATGTCGAATAATTACTAGCTACTTGTGGGGCTTGGTTAATGTGTGCAACCTCTGATATTTGTTGTACTTTAGGCGGAATTAATGAGCCTAAACCTCTACCTAATGGCATATAATATAAATTACAAATTTCCAATGTCAAATTTCCAAACGAAATGAGACAAAAAACTAAATATTTTCTAAAGCGATGATTTCACGAGCCAGCTTTTCATAAGCTCGACCACCCCTGGATTTGGCATCATAATTCAAAATTGACCTGCCATAACTAGGACTTTCTGCTAAACGGACACTTCTTGGGATAATACTGCGGAAAATACGACCAGGGAAATGTTGATACAATTCATTCATAACAGCACCAGAAAGACTATTTCGGCGATCAAACATCGTAATAACCGCACCCATAATAGCCAATTCTGGCTTTAAGTTCTGGCGGATTAAGTCAATGGTTTGTAATAATTGCCCTAAACCTTCCAAGGCATAATATTCAGACTGCACCGGGATTAAGATTTCATCGGCTGCCACCAAACTATTAACAGTTAATAACCCTAAAGATGGCGGTCCATCGATAATAATATAGTCATAATATTCTCGAACTTCATCAATAATTTGTGATAAACGAAACTCACGATTAGGCAAATTAACCATTTCAATGACCGCCCCAGCTAAAGTGGCTGTGGCTGGAGCCACATGAAAACGTTCATCAAGAGTGCGTACCGCCACTTCATGTAAAGTCTTCTCACCCAAAATAGCCTCATAAACACCATGCTCCAGTTTATCATGATCAATGCCTAAACCAGAGGTAGCATTAGCTTGCGGATCAATATCCACCAAAAGTACTCGACGCCCCAAGTGCGCCAAATAAGCCGCGGTATTGACCGAAGTTGTGGTTTTGCCTACACCGCCCTTTTGATTAACAACCGAAATTACTTTAGCCATATTTTACTTGTGACTTCAGTATAAAACATTCTGAAACTTTTGACAAATACTATAAAAAAAGAAACATTGACATTTACCATTATTACTGCTATAATTTGGTAATCTTATATTACGGGCTTACCTTAAGGTGCTGTATTAGCGGCGCCTTTTATGTTCGCCCTAAGCCTAACGCTTATGAAAATCCGCAATGTCGCCATCATCGCCCACGTCGATCACGGCAAAACCACTCTAGTTGACGCTTTATTAAAACAATCCCACACCAAAGTCAAAGATGCTCCTGATACTTTAATTATGGACTCCAATGACTTAGAAAAAGAACGAGGCATTACTATTTTCTCCAAAAATGCCGCTGTCACCTGGGAAGACTATAAAATTAACATTATTGATACTCCTGGACACGCCGATTTTGGTGGTGAGGTGGAGCGAGTTTTAAAGATGGCCGACGGCTGTCTGCTTTTGGTGGATGCCAAGGAAGGTCCAATGCCTCAAACTCGTTTTGTTTTGAAAAAAGCTTTAAACTTAGGCTTGAAAGTTATTGTTGTAATCAACAAGATTGACAAAGACGGCGCTAATCCAGCTGAAGCAGTTAACAAAACTTTTGATTTGTTCGTGGAATTAGGTGCACCTGATTATTTGTTGGAGTTCCCAATTGTTTATGCCAGTGCCAAGCAAGGTCTAGCTGGCTTAGACGAAGATATTAACACTATGACAGACATTGCTCCTATTTTTGATGCTATTATAGAACATATCCCGGCGCCGAATATTTCCAGCGACGCCCCCTTACAAATTCTAATTACTAATATCAATTATGATAGTTTCAAAGGTCGTATTGCCACTGGTCGTGTAGTTAACGGTGTCTTAAAAGCTGGCGAACGCGTAGCCCGTATTGATCACGATGGCAAAATTACTTTTTATCGCCCAACAGCTATCATGACTTTCTCTGGTCTAGACCGCATCGAAGCCAAATCTATCGAGGCTGGTGATATCACAGCTATTTCTGGTATCCCTGAAATTACTATTGGCGATACTTTAGCCGATCCAATTACACCAACTGCTTTACCAGTTTTAACCATTGAAGAACCGACGGTTAAAATGAAATTTTTGGTTAACGATTCCCCGTTAGCTGGTCGTGAAGGTCAATTTACTACCAGTCGCCAAATTCGTGAACGCTTGTTTAAAGAATTAGAGAATGACATGGCCTTAAAAGTAGAAGACGCTGATGACGGCGGTTGGATGGTTTCTGGTCGTGGCGAATTACACTTGGCTATTTTTATCGAACGTTTGCGTCGTGAGGGCTATGAAATTCAAGTAGCTCGTCCACAAGTTATCGCTAAAACTGTTGATGGCAAAGAGTTGGTGCCGTTTGAAGAAGTGTCGGTCGAAGTTCCAGAAGTTTATTCTGGTGCAGTCATTCAAAAACTTGGCTCTCGCCACGGTGTTTTGAAAAATATGCACACTCGCGATAATATTGTTAGTCTGGAATTCACAATTCCAACTCGTGGTTTATTCGGTTATCAAACCGAGTTTATGACTGACACTAAAGGTATGGGTATCTTAAACTCTAGTTTCTTAGACTACCGGCAAGATAGTGCTGCCTGGCCAGAACGCGAACGCGGATCTTTGATAGCACATGAAGCTGGTCAAGCCAATGCTTACGCCATTCGTAATCTTCAAGATCGTGGCACCTTATTTTTCAGCCACGGCGCCAATGTTTATAAAGGCCAAGTGGTTGGACAAAACTCTCGCAAGGAAGACTTGACTGTTAATATTTGTAAAGCTAAAGAATTATCCAACATGCGCTCTAAGGGCGACGGTGTCTCGATTGCTATCGATGTAGCCAAGACTATGGATTTGGAAGCCGCTTTGGAATATATCAGTGATGATGAATTAGTCGAAGTAACTCCAAAATCGGTGCGTATTCGTAAAATGGTACTTAACTATACTGACGAACGCAAGAAACAGCTAGGAATTAAATAACCCGAATTTATCCGTGCGAACGCGTGAATCTCTCCAAGTAGCAGCAACTTTTCTACCGCAACTACTGTACTTAAAATTAGTAATTCTTAAATACTCATCCCCGACTTCATTCTTCTAAAAATAGGCTCAAATTTTGAGTCTGTTTTTTGTTTAATAGAAAGCTTTATCTTCCTTGGAGAGACCACCAGGAGTACCCGAGGTAAATGCAAATCCTTTACAATAGCCCGGTAATCCTCTACAATAGAACAACTATCTACCATATGATTAAAGATACTGACAATTTTTGGAAGCTACTAGACCAGTCCGAGCATCTTGCTATTATTATAAATCAAGACCGCTTAGGCGATGCTTTAGGGTCTGGTTTAGGTTTAGCCATAGCCTTAAAACAAACCGGGAAAACCGTGACAGTTTTAGCCTCAGATAATCGCTTAGGCGAATCTTTTAATTTTTTACCAGGCTTTGAAAAAATAGTAGCAAGCCCTGAACATAGCGATGAATATACGGTCGGACTAGAGCTTGGTGAACAAAAACCACTCAAAGTTCAATATCGCCAAGATGGTAACAAACTAAACTTTGTTGTCACTTTAAGTGGAGGAAATTTAAGCCAGCAAGACATATCTCTAACTAACAGCGGTTATCCTTATAATTTAATCATCACTGTAGCTTGCCCAGATTTCGCTTCTTTAGGTAAGATTTATGATGAGCATCGTTCATTATTTTTCGATACCCCTCTCATCAACATTGATTGCGATTTAAGCAATGAAAATTATGGTCAACTTAATTTAGTAGATATCACCGCACCGTCAGTTTCGGCTCTGTTATATCAATTAATAAGTAACGAGCGACCGGAACTTTTAACTGCCGAAGTAGCTACTTGTTTATTAGCTGGACTTATTAGTCGTACCCGTAATTTTAAAACAACCAATATCAACCCAGAGGCATTACAAGTAGCGGCCGATTTAATTACCGCTGGGGCTAATCGTGATTTAATCGTTGGGCAACTTTATCGTAATCGATCCTTGAAGATTTTAAAACTTTGGGGTTTTGTTTTAGCTAAATTGATGGCTGTCAGCAACAGACGCTTGGTCTGGTCAGTCCTTAATTATGAACATTTTCAAGCGGCCGGTGATCACTTAGACGACTTGGTCGCACTCTGTGAAGAACTGTTGATTGCCATGCCTGATACCTTGGCAGTGATTATGTTTATTCAAAAACCGGAAAGTGCCCATGGTTTAATCTATTCTATTAAAAACTTAGATGCCTTATATTTAGCCCAAGGCTATAAGCCAAGTGGTACTAAAAAATTGGCCGAGTTTGAGCTGGCCAATTCTTCAACAGATTATCTTAAAACCGTCGTAACAGAAATTGAACAAAAATTAAAGGCAATTACTGCCGACTAAGTAGTTTATAAGCAGTATCGGCAGCAATAGCCCCTTCGGAAACCGCTGTCACAATTTGGCGAAAACCATTAGAACCGTTGGTGGCATCACCAGCGGCAAGCATGCCTAATAAATTAGTAGACATATCAGCATTAACTTTAATCTGGTTAATCTCATTAACCTCACCACCGATTTGTTTAAAAAGCTCGGTTCTAGGATTAAGTCCAATCTCCACAAATAAACCTTCAATAACTAATTCTTTGGAGTCTTCAAAGGCTTTATCTAAAACTATTTTTTCTAATTTAGTCTCACCAAGCAAGTCCACAACTTGAGTTTCAGTGATATGAATTATATTATTTTTTTTAACGACATCATTCATCCAAGCCACCTCACCTTTTAACTTTGGTCCACGAGTAATCAAATAAACCTTAGGGCATAGATCTGCTAAATATAGAGCAGCTGTCATGGCCGAATTACCACCGCCAATCACTGCTGTAGCTTTACCTTTATAAAACATAGCGTCACAAGTAGCGCAATAAGAAACTCCTTTGCCTTTAAATTTTTCTTCAACCGGTAGGCCCAAGTGTCGATGCTCAGTGCCTAAAGAATAAATAATAACTTTGGCTTGATAAGTTTCTCCACTTTGGGTGGCAATCTGCCAACCGCTATCATTTTTAGTTAAGCCTGTGGCCTGATCATAAATAAAATGACAGCCTAAGCTTTCGGCCTGTTCTTTCATTTTGGTAGATAATTCAAAGCCGGTGATTTCTTTCTCCCCTGGCCAATTACAAATCTTGTGTGTTTCCATCATTAATCCTCCAGGCACACCGCCTAAGATGGCGGTATTAAGATTATAACGCAGAGCATAAACAGCGGCTGATAGACCAGCTGGCCCAGCTCCTAAGATCAATAAATCGTAATTCTGCATAATAAATAACTTAGTTTAATAACAATATTCATTATATACCCCCAAGGGGTGTCTAGTCAAGGGCTAGAACTGTTACTTTATTATATCGTAACACACTTTTATTAGCCAGACAACTTATTATTAAAAAGGTGCTCTTATAACAAGAACACCTTTGAGATGGTTTTAAACCCTTTAACAATGCCGAAAATCATGCCAATACAGCATCAAACGACCAAAAGATAAACTTAGTAAAATAGACAGAGCGCCGCCAGCTAAAGAACCACTAACCCACCAGCTTGCTTGAGCCAACCATAAAGCAATAACCACAAATTGCAGAGTAGTAAAAAGACGACTGCCTCCAGCGATATAGTGCCGACCGGTTTTATTTTTAATCAACCGATGTAAAATAAAAATCGGAACTGTTTCCAAAAAAACTAACGACAGAGGTGCCCACCAAATTAGACCAGCAGACAAAGCTAGAGGGATTACGATAAGACCTAAAACCTTATCACGAAGTGGATCTAATTTTTTCCCCAAATTAGAAATTCCATAGCCAGGTTTTATTCTTTCTATAAAACGAGCAGACCAACCGTCTAAAAAGTCTGTGACGGAAGCTAAGATAAAAACAAAAAAAGCAACTTCTAACTGGCCAACTATAACTAAAAAAATTGCGTAGCCGGATAAAATTAAACCGATTAAAGTAATGCCGTTGGCCACGGTCCAAAAACGGCCTAGAGAGTTATCACCAGTATACGGAGGCATAATAAACTCCTTGTAATGAACAATGTTTGTTAAATACTAACTGTTGGTAGCTTAGAAGAAGAAGAGAAAAAAAGCAAGATTATGGTTTGGTAGCTTCGTATAGAGCAGAAACTTCAGCATCTGATAAAGCTCGGTTATAAACACGGACATCAGCTATATATCCATCGATAGCATAAGCATACTCCATGTATTTACCTATTAAAGCATTGTTAATATTAGAACCAAGCTCACCACAACCAGAACGATTTGTTAGTGTTCCAGGCACGGCGTCCAAATAAACTTGTGAATTTTCAGTGACGCTATCATAAGTCCCCGCCAGATGATACCAACGACCAGTTAAAGGAGTAAAAGCGCTTGAAAAATGAGTAAAATAAGTGGATCCGCAACCAAATTCAAAAACCACTTTATGACCACTATTATTCCACAGAGTTAGCCAGTAGTCAGTTTGAGAAGATTCCGTACCTTTGTTAATAATTGTATTTTTTGCTGCATTAATAACATTTAATTTTATCCACCCAGAGACGGTTATGCCAGAGGCAGGGTGTATAATATTACTGTTCCCAACATTAATATAACTAGTAGTAAGTCCGTTAAAGCTATAGGCTCCATCAACTTCATTGTAACGCCCTGTGCTTGTTACTACACCCGTCCCACCAAAAGACCCCGGGCTAGTAAGCCCAGTTAAGTTTTTAGTGCCATTTAGTCCATCCAACATCCACCAACCGACTAGGCCATTAGTGGGGCCGAGGTCTCTGGGAGTACCGGATTTTTCAATCTTTCTGGCTCCTGCCGGAACATCGCCGACAGCTTTAGATAGGCAACCGATTAAAGAATAGTTATCATTGCCAGCTGAATACTGATAATCTAAATCAGCGCAAGCACCTTCGGCTCTCGGGGTTGGATTATTAGGCACTTTAGCCATGTAAGTTTTAGTACCGTCATCTGAAATAAGAGGTTGGCCAGGGGTAATTATATTGGGATAGGCGGTGTAATCGGCATAGTACATCTCCAGAGCCGTCGAGATTTGCTTCATATCTGAAATTCTTTTAGCATCGCGAGCTTTCGTGCGGGCTGAAGATACCGCCACGGTCGCTAAAGTAGCCAAGACGCCGATAATGACGATGACAACTAAGAGTTCGATGAGAGTGAAGGCTGGATGGTATGAATTTTTAATTTTAAATTTTGTAATTTTTAAATAATGCTTTAATTTTTTAAACAAAACACCAGAAAACAAAAATGTTTCTGTTTGGGAAATTAGGTTTTTGGAAATTATTTTGAAATTAAACATTAAAAATTTGAAATTGTCTAATATATTCATTATATCACAAATGATCGGGGGGGGCAAACTATCCTCTAGCTGAACCTCGGCGTAAAATGGCATGCCCGCCAAAATATAATAAATAAAAAACAACAGTGTAAACAATCCAATCACGCAAACGCAAAGGGTTGTTTATAAACGACAAAGCCGAAGCCCAAACACCAGGCAAATCCAAAACTGCCTGCCAGCTATTCCAACGATCTAACATCCCCATTAAGACGCCCAAAGCAATCAAAGGTAAGACAATCATTTCCAGCACCCAAGAAGCAAAACGTCCCCAAGCTAGGCGAGCAGCGGTGGCCACCTGCCCAACCAGCATTACCAAAGCCCACCAACCAATAGCACCAAAAATAAAAAAGAAAGGTATATACCAAGCCCCGGTATCACAAATACGATAAAAATCCGTACTCGCAGGACAAAAGCCGTCTAAGTGTCTGATATCCACAATTAAATAAGCGGTATTGGGAATAAATAAAATCCAAATAATACCAGTCAACCAAAAACGCCAACTAGTGATTCGCCATTCGCCTTTTTGTGCCAAAGACATAAGCCACTTACCAGTCAAAAACGGCACAATAATAATTAACAAATTCCAAAGACCGACGATAAGCGGAAAATGATTGATTTGTAAAAATTTTAATTGGTCGGCGGCGTTAATCCACGCATCAAAACTGCCAAAAGCTTCTATACCAGGATAAACCATATTAGTTTAAAATCACCTCTTGACCGTCAGTCAATTCAGAGTTTTCGACTCCAGAATCAATAGATTCGGTATCAGACTCTATAATTGGAATAGTTACCGTTATCGGCTTACCGTGAAAATCTACCGGCGCTTTGGAAGCCAACTCAGATAAACTTAATTCTTTAGGATTACTGACGGTGGGTGCTAAAATTGGTTTAGAAATAGCGCTAGGCTTATTGTTTATTACAGACCTGGCAATTTGCCGTTGTTGTAAGCGAGTTAGCTCATTTTGTTTAGCGTTTTTACGTTGTTCGGTCTGCAAACGACGGTCTTCTTTGCTTTTCGCTAAACAGTTTTTACAAAAAATCGGACGCACGCCATCAGGCTCGAAATTAAGAATTACTTCTTTACCACAACTAACACACTCGGCCGGCCAACTGCCAGAAGCTGACATTAAACTAGCTGAAACAGAATCAATGGCTTGCCTGGCAAAAGGTGCTGAAGCAGTAACACCAGTTGACACCGAAACAGGCGCTTCTCGCTTAGGCACAGGATCGTCTTCGTGCCACTTGGCAATTAAGACCTCAACTTCTTCACGAGGGTTGGCAAATTGTTTTCTAGAAGCTTCAATCACAGCCTCTAAAGTGCCGGTCTTTTCATAGTCTTGTAACGGCGGTAAGCCCCGAGCGGAAAAAGGATCAGAAGCCACGCCGTCAATCATTAACTTCAAAGTGCAGTTATACTTTGGTAAATTAACCAAATCTTCTTCGGTAAAAACAGGGGTAAACTCCTTAACTAGTGCCTCTGCATCTGGCGCTCCGACACGAAAAACAACCAAAGTACCAACGTTGCCAAAAACAGCCGCGCGCACTTCGTCGGTGAGCTGTTCGATATACTGATGCCCCATAATTAGGTTCAAGCGATATTTACGAGCTTCGGATAAAATGGTGGCAAAAGATTCGGTGGCAAAGTTTTGAAACTCATCAACATACAAATAAAAATCTTCACGATTTTTTTCCGGGATATCCACCCGACTCATGGCCGCTAACTGAATCTTGGTAATCATCATCGCACCCAAAAGTTGAGTATTATCTTCACCGATCCTCCCCTTGGACATGTTCATAATTAAGATTTTTTTCTCGTCCATAATTTGACGGATATCAATACTGGACTCCACCTGTCCAACGATATTACGAATCAAAGACGATGACAAAAATTGCCCAACTTTATTTTGGATAGGCGCTACAGCTTCGGAAGCAAACTTATCGGCATAGCCGGCAAACTCCTTGACCCAAAAAGATTTAACCACAGGATCTTGAATGTTATCCACCAACTTTTTACGGAAAGCTTTATCGGCCAACATTCTAGTAACCGACATTAAAGTAGAACCAGGATAATCTAAAACGGCCAAAATAGTGTTGCGCAAAATATATTCCAAACGAGGTCCCCAAGAATCGGCCCACAGTTTTCTAAAGACACCAATTAAACCAGAAGCGACTAAATGTCGATAGTGCGGATCAACCGATTCCATGATATTAAAAGCAATAGGAAAATTGGTATCAGACGGATTAAAATAGACGACATCATTAATGCGCTCCGGCGGGATAAACTCTATAATTTTTTCAGCCAAATCACCGTGCGGATCAACCACAGCTACCCCCTTGCCGGAACGAATATCCTCTACAATCATATTTTCCATGACAGTAGATTTACCCATACCAGACTTACCAATGATATACATATGCCGGCGACGATCATCTACTTTAATACCGAATTTGCGATTTTGATTGCGAAAAGTAGTCTCAGCAAAGACGGTAATTTGATTTTGATTAGACATAAACTGATTAGATTAAAAACTTCAACCTTTATTATAGCAAAAAAATAGACAACTGTCTACGGCCCAATTTGACAAAAGCTCTTGATTGTAGTTATCTTAAAATGTCTTTTCTGTTTTGATAAAAATTTTTTACAAGGAGTTTCAATGGATCGGTTTAAAAAAAATCTCGCTCTTTCAAAAGTTGAAATAAAGCTTGCACGAACCGTTATGAGCGTTTGGCTGGTAAAAGATGATAAATTATTAACCATCAATGAATTGTCAGACAAGATAATTCGTAAAAAAGGCTTACCTAAAGAAGTTAAAAATTGTTTACCAGAAAATTTTCTTGAACAAGAAATTGGTGCTTATAACTACCGCTCTTTATCTGAAGATGCCAATGACTTATATTGTGACAACCGTAACAGTGCTGATATAAGAGCTCGATATTTTCTAAAAATATTATATACGGTTTTAGAGCAATTCGAAAATCATATTATAATGGTGAGAGAACAATCGTTCCTTTGATTGTTAACTATAAACAAAAGGGTTTTATTAAAGACCCTTTTTTATTATTCAAAAATCGGCTATACTATAAACCATGCATAAAATATATAAACCATTCAATCCTTTAAAATGGATTCACTTATTAATTATTGCTTCGGCTCTATTGTTAATAGCAGTGCTGCTGTTAACACCGCTAGTAACTACCTACGAACCGAATCCGCCTTTTACTTGGCGTGATAAAATAATTCATCTGATTTTATTCGGCTGGTTAGCGCGCTTGATAGCTGGTTGGTTAAAACGTTATACAGCTTTAAATTATAAAAAAATTATTATTTGGGCGATAGTGGTAGCAACAAGTTACAGTTGGTTGTTAGAAAAAATACAAAACTTTATCCCTGGCAGAACCGACTCGTGGGAGGATTTGTTGGCAGGTCTTTTGGGCGCCAGTTTAGTGGCAGCTATTTGGTATACCTACAAACAATTTCGTGGCGACAAAACTCAACCAAAATTATTATTACATATGTGTTGTGGCCCTTGCGGGTCGCACTTAAGCGGACAACTAGCCAAGACTTATGATGTAACTTTATTTTTTCATAATCCCAATCTAGATAGCTTACTAGAATTCGAAAGACGCTCGGCTGAGGCCATTAAAGTTGCTAAGTATTGGGGTTTGCCAGCAATTATCAGTGACTATCAACACCGTGGTTGGAAACAAAAGATTAAGGGCTTAGAACAAGAGCCAGAAGGTGGAGCTCGCTGTGCCGTTTGTTTTGCTATACGCTTAATGGCCACGGCCAAATTTGCCAAAGAGAATAGTTTTGATGCTTTTACCACCTCTTTAAGCGTTAGCCCACATAAAAAATATAACTATGTACTAGTAGCCGGCCAAGCAGCAGCTAAAAAATACAAGATCACATTTATTGAACAGGACTTTAAGAAAAAAGATGGCTATAAATTATCAATCATGCAAGCTAAAAAACTAGGGTTATACAGACAAGATTACTGTGGTTGTGAGTTTAGCACCCTGCCAGAAAAGAAAGTAAAGACGATTAAAAAAATTAAAAAATAGCTTTTTGGCTTAGATTAAACGATTTGACAAAAAACTGTCTGGCCGTTATAGTTTTACTGTATAAAATAGCCCGAGTGGCGGAACTGGCAGACGCGCACGACTCAAAATCGTGTTCTTCACGGAGTGAGGGTTCGACTCCCTCCTCGGGCACATAAAAAAGACTCTCCAATTGGAGAGTCTTTTTGCTATCTACAGCCTAGTAATTCCTTAAAACATCTTCAGTGACATCGACAATCTTCTTGCCGGCATATTTCTTTAGTTGAGCCAAAGAAACGATATGAACTTTCTTGCCATCAATAATTACATAAATCCTTTTAGTAGTTAAGGATCGTAATAAAGTACCATCAGCGTAAGAATAAGAGTCAATCACGTTTTGTTCTACATCCAAGATAGTTCTTCCATTGTACTTATCAGAAACTTCTGGACTAGGAATTAAGACCATTTTGCCATTAACCATGATGTAAATCTTGCCGGTGGTTTTTGAACGGAAAAAATCACCTTCAGCATATTCAACAACCTTAGCCTTTAAAACAATCTGTTCGTTATAAGTATCGATGACATTTTGATCAACATCAATAATTGGCTGACCGGCATATTTTGCCAATTCTTTTAGATTGGCTATCTTAGCTAATTTGCCGTTGACAATGACATAGATACGTTTAGTTATCTTAGAACGAAGTAAGGTACCCTCGGCATATTCAATAACTTTAACACCCAAAACAACTTGTTCGTTATAAGTATCGATGACATTTTGATCAACATCAATAATTGGCTGACCGGCATATTTTGCCAATTCTTTTAGATTGGCTATCTTAGCTAATTTGCCGTTGACAATGACATAGATACGTTTAGTTATCTTAGAACGAAGTAAGGTACCCTCGGCATATTCAATAACTTTAACACCCAAAACAACTTGTTCGTTATAAGTATCGATGACATTTTGATCAACATCAATAATTGGCTGACCGGCATATTTTGCCAATTCTTTTAGATTGGCTATCTTAGCTAATTTGCCGTTGACAATGACATAGATACGTTTAGTTATCTTAGAACGAAGTAAGGTACCGTCAGCGTAAGTTTTAAAACCTAAAACCTGGCCTACCGTCTTCTCTATTACTGGCTTTACCTCCTCATCTTTAACAACGGTCAAAGGAACCGAGGCCACCTTGCCAGCTTTTAATATGGCAAATCTAGTTAAGTGATTGACTTTAAATGTTACCTTTTTAGTAACTGGGTCAAAAATTGCGCCTGGTATTAAACCCCTCCCTAAAAGCTAAATTTATTTAATTTTAATAACTTTTTTGAAACAATAGTAAACAGTTTATCCACAGACTTTGTAAACTTTTTTTAATTATACCCCCCACTTTTTAATAATACAATTAGTTGTTTACAAAAAATATTAATCCTGTTGTAACTTTGTGAACACAAAAAAAACAAAACTTATTTGCAAATAAGTTTTGCTGGTAATTTTGATTATGTTCGAGACTACTTTGTTGTTTCTGGTAGATATTTACGGCCTTTAAGCTCCTCGGGAAGATACTCTTGTTTTTCTTGATAATCAAAATCCGGACTATACTGATAATCGGCTCCGTAGCCCAATTCTTTCATCAGCGAAGTCGGGGCATTGCGGAGATGTAAAGGCACACCAACATTGCCAGTCGTTCTAGTATCTTCCGCTGCTTGATTATAAGCCGCATAAAGTGCATTAGATTTCTGGCACTTCGCTAAATAAACGGCCGCTTGAGCTAAATTAAGTTTACATTCCGGCAAGCCGATAAAGCGTGCAGCATTATAAGCGGCCACGGCTTGATTAAGTGCCTGCGAATTAGCCAACCCCACATCTTCGGAAGCAAAGCGGACTAAACGACGAGCGATGTACATAGGGTCCTCCCCGGCTTCCAGCATCCGCGCCAACCAATACAAAGTGGCATTAGCATCCGAGCCACGCATAGATTTGTGTAGAGCGGAAATTAAATTATAGTGGTTCTCCCCGTCCTTATCATACTGTAAACTAACTTTTTGCGCCGCCTCCTTCACTACTTCAAGGTCAATAATCGGATTTAATAAAGCACAGGTTTCTAAAATATTCATGGCGGTTCGAGCATCGCCGCCAGACAAATCACAAAGCAATTCTAAGGCACCGGCGCCAAAAGTGAGCCCCATGGCGCCCAAGCCTTTTTTCAAATCGGTCGCCGCCCGCACAACAATCAACTTGATATCAGCCGAAGTCAGGTGTTTTAAAACAATGACCCGCACCCGACTTAAAAGGGCTGAGCGAATTTCAAAACTAGGATTTTCTGTGGTAGCGCCGATTAAAATAATTGTGCCATCTTCCAAATGTGGCAAGAGCGCATCCTGTTGAGCTTTGTTCCAGCGATGTATCTCATCAATAAATAACAAAGTGTTTTTATCCAAAAGCTGATTGGAACGCGCAGTGTCGATTACTTTGCGTAAATCTTTTACACCTTCGGTCACGGCTGAAAAACGGATAAAATCCGCTTTAAGCTGTTTAGCTATTATTAAAGCTAAGGTCGTTTTACCAGTGCCAGGAGGACCCCAAAAAATTAAAGATGGCAAACGACCAGCAGTAAGGGCTTTTTGTAATAATTTATCAGAGCCAGTGATTTCTGGCTGACCGACAAAATCTTCCAAACAATCAGGTCGCATACGCTCGGCCAGTGGTATTATTTTTATTGCCATAGGTTTAAGTCTATAACTCAACCTTAATTAGTTTTGTTCGGCTCGTCAAGCCACGAATAATACAAAAATGACTTTTAGCAATACCGGTTTGTTTAGCTAATAATTTAATTACCGCCTTGTTAGCCTCGCCGTCAGCCGGAGTAGCGGTGATATTTATTTTCAAACCTGTGCTTAAAATTTTTATATCATTAGTTTTAGCATTGGGATGGACAGAGACGGATAATAAAGATAAATTATTTTTCTCAAGTTTTCTAATATACTCAACGAGTTGTATGTCTTTTATTAACATAGTGTTTGTTCTGTAGTTCAGTATACTAGTATACTGAACTACTAATAATTCTTTATTCTCCGGCGGCCAATGCATCTAAAATTACGGTGCAATCTGGATGGCGTTGTAAGATAGAAGCTGGCACCGCTTCGGTGACCGGGCCATACAAGGCCTGACGAAGAATGTCGGTTTTAGCCTGGCCGTTAGCTAATAATAAAATCTTGCGTGCTGACATAATCGTTGATAAACCCATGGTAATAGCCCGCTTTGGCACTTCGTCTAAGGATTGCAAACCACCGGCATTAGCCTGACGAGTTGACTCTGTTAATTTTGCTACAAAAGTTTTAGATTCAAAAGATGTCCCAGGTTCACAAAAACCTAAATGACCATCGCGGCCAATACCAACGATTTGTAAATCAATTCCACCAACCTCTTCAATATAGCGTTCATAATTTACGCACTCGTCTGTTAAATTATGTGCTGTACCATCAAGTAAATAAATATTTTCCGGCCTGACATCTGTCTGAGAAAAAAAAGCTCTATGCATATACTGGTAAAAACTATCAGGGCTAAGCCGAGGCAAACCAACATAGTCATCAAGATTAAAGGTGCGAACTTGAGTAAAACTAATTTCCAGACGAGCATAAGATTGAACTAAGTTAGCATACATACCAAGTGGCGTAGCGCCGGTAGCTAAACCTAAAACTGCAACAGGACGCTGCTTTACTGTTTCAATAACCAGCGTGGCAGCACGAGTCGATAATTCATCGTAATCCTTAGCGATAAGTAGTTTCATAATTATATTATACCACAAAGACACTGATAAACAAAACAAAGGGAGTAATCGAATATGATTAATTAAACTGGTAAATTTTAAAACTATAAGCCAACCGAAAAAATAAATTAATTTAACAACTTTTCTCTCTAGTTCAGTATACTAGTATACTGAACTAGTCTGGTTTTTAAAAATTGATTTGTCTGACTAATGAAAAGTTTTTAAGAATTAGACAAAGCTTAGCCTAGAGATTCAAATGATTATTTGACATTACTTTTGTCTGGTTGGTATAATTAAATTATGAAAAAATTTTTATTACCGCCTCGCTCTGAAGCCCTGGTTGTTGTCGCCCATCCGGACGACGAAACCATTTGGCTAGGCGGATTTATTTTAAGTCAACCACAAGTCCACTGGACTATCTTAGCTCTCGCACGAGCTAGTGACCCAGACCGCGCGCCAAAGTTCACTGCTGTTGCTAACTATTATAAAGCTGCTGGTTTGCAAGATGACTGGGACGACGAAGATAAACTAAGCCCTAGAGCTTCACTGCAATCGGCTAAACAAATTCTTAAAAAACAACTAGGAAATAAGCACTTTGATTTTCTATTTACCCACGGACCTAATGGTGAGTATGGACATCCGATGCACAAAACTTGTCATCAAGCTATTAAGGAGTTGCTTAACGACAAACAGCTTTCTATCGGCTCCGCTTGGCACTTTAATTATAAAAAACTTAGTCGTTATAAATTAGCACCAAAAGCCGACAGTGATCAAGTTATTAAACTGTCCCCGATTATTTTCAAACAAAAAAAATTAATTATGAGAGAGCTTTATGGCTTTAACCCGAAAGGTATAGACATTGGCTACTCAACCAATCCTGAAAGTTTAAAATTAATGTCTATAAAAAATAATAAAAAGTTTTTATGAAAATCGCAGTTTTACATGCCTACCCGGTGGAACCGGACGGACTAAGTATCCAAGGTAATTTGCTCTACAAAGGTTTAAAAGAAATGTCTGACGAGTTTAACTTAGAAGTTGTACCTTGTCACTTTCGTCCTTCATTACAAAAACAATGGGTGCTGTCCGGTTTTAAACCAGATATCGCCATCGGCGTTGGTTGTTGGACAAACTCCCCCGATATTGTATTTAGTCCCCAACGTTCTGGTGTTTTACCTGTGCCTTGGTTTGTGGCTGACGGCTGGGTAGCTAATTATCATAAAGAATTATCAGCTTTGCCGTTAGTTTTAACCACTTCTAATTGGGTGACTGAGACTTATAAGCGTGACGGTGTTGATACCAAAAATTTTGTGACTATGCCAATTGGTTTTGATCCTGAAGAAATTCATCCAATACCACAAGATGACCCAAAGATTCAAGCAATGCGTGCTATGTTAGGCGTGCAACCACACGATCGTATGATTTTAACCGTCGGTGGTGATGTGTCATCTAAAGGTGCACAAGAAATGTTAAGAGCTTTAGCTGAAATAGATAAAGATTTCCAAAACTGGAAATATGTTTTGAAAGCTAGCGAAAGTGACTCTTCAGCTATCCATGGAGCCGAAGAAGATGAATTGATTGAAGAATTAGGTATTGATCGTGGAAAAATAGTTTACTTCAATGGTATGTACTCTCATGATTTTATGAGTGTACTATTAGCCGCTTGCGATATCTATGCTGCCCCTTCTCGTCTGGAAGGTTTTGGTATGATTCAAATGGAAGCCGAAGCTTGTGGTAAGCCAGTTATTTCTATTAATGTCGGTGGTCCAGTTGATACCATCATACACGGCGAAACTGGCTACTTAGCTGAAGTTGGCGAATCTATTGAACTTAAAGAAGAATGGGCACAAGAATCTATGGGTTTTGACGCTGATCATAAAATATTATTTGATAAACCAAAAGTATTTGCTTATCGGGCCAGCATTAGTGATTTAGTAAAATACACTAAAGAATTACTAGTAGATGATGAAAAACGCCTAGCTATGGGTAAAGCCGCTAAAGCACATGCGGATTTAAATTTTCATTATCGCAAAGTGACTCGCGATGCCTACAAATTAATATCAGAAAGATTAAATATAAAATAACTTGCTTTAAAAACAACTCCACTATACCGGAGTTGTTTTTTTATTATCTGGCTGAGACAACATCACGCAGAACCTCTGAAGCGTGCTCTAAAGGGTTAACTTTAGGATAGGCCTTAACAATAACACCCTGTGGATCTATGAGGTAAGAAATACGCTTAGTAAACATGCCTTTAGCATCATAATCTTTAATGACTTGTTTATCAGGATCGGATAATAAAAGAAATGGTAATTTATGATCACTGATAAATTTTTTGTGAGACGCTTTGGAATCAGAACTAATCCCAATAACCTTAATACGATTCGCTTCAAAATCATGCCAATTATCACGAATAGAACAAGCCTCAGCCGTGCAACCTGGCGTATTATCCTTGGGATAAAAATATAGCAAAATCCATTGACCACGGTAATCACCTAGTTGGTGAGATTGGCCGTTTTTATCCTCGAGAAAAAAATCTGGTGCTAAGCTATTAATATTAAGCATAAATATAAGTTAAAAGTTTATAAAGTTCTTAATTAATCGTAATCAAAATACCAAACGGCATTGTCTTGCACACAATGATAAGCAAAGACATAAGCCCCGGCCGACCAGCCTTGATACGGTTCACCTTTAGGGACACCTTTTTTACCGTCTAGCCACTCATTGAAACCTGAGGTGCGGCTCTTTAATAATTGATTAGGGTTAAGTCCATGCTTCTTGGCAGCCTCAGCGATTTCTTGTTCGTTGTGTTCTTGTAAGGCTTTCAAGTTAGCTTTAGCTAGTTTTTCTAATTCTATTTTAGCTTGTGCTTTTTGTCCGTTTTTAATCAAAGCGGCCACATAAAAACCACCAATAAAAGGCCAAACTCCCCCATTTAAATAATCAAAAGGTTCACGAGCATCGCAGTTTTCAAAATAATCATGCCAACCAGCGCTCCCTGGTTTTAATGGTGGATCAATCGCCCGACAAGGATACGGCTCGGCGATTTGTTTGTTTTTAATATGCGTTAAAATACTTTTAGCAATCTTGGGCGTAGCCAGACCCATCACAATCGCTAAGCAATTACCCAAGGTATCAAACCATTCTTCGTGCTCACGTTTGTCATCATGATTTTTCCAAGCCCAAGGATAATAATAGCCTAATTTTGGATCGTATAAAGACACATATTTCTCAATATCTCCATTAACCACTCGTTTTAAATGCTCAGCTTGACGATCTTTACCAATCATTTTTAAAGCGCCATAATACAAGGCCTGACTATTTAAAACATAGCCATATTTATGTGGAAAAGCATCCATCCAATCCATGGTGGGTTGCTGAGCAATTAAGCGAACTTCATCTGGGTCTTGATAAGACAACCAGACCATCGACATCGCCAAATGCTTTTTCATCTCGGCGTAAAAAGCCTTATCTTTGAAATGCCAAGAATAAGCTACAAGGCCAATCACAAACCACAGTGAAGAATCAACGGTATTAAAAGTAACATCCGAGCGCCGATCTAAATTATAAGAACCAACACAGTTAGGAATTTGCCCCAAATAAGATTGATTACGGGCTAAAATTTCTAAGGATTTTTTAATGTTATCACGGTAGCGATCACCAACTAAAGCGGCGCCTAAAGAAGTAATCATAGAGTCGCGCGACCAAGTGGCCTCATAGCCACCAGGAAGTCCAGAGGCAAAAAAAGCCCCGGTTTTAGTATCACTACAACGATCCAAGACTTTAAGAGCCTCGGCGTAAGCCTGATCCACTACCGAAGCTGTTGATTTATTTGTTTTGGGCATAAGCATTAGCTATAGGATATTTTTTTAATTCATTAAGTAGTTCAGATAAAACTAAACTAGCGACGGCAATACAATTATCGGCTCCACCATAATAAATATACAAGCGATCGTCAAAAAGACTCAAACCCGTAGGGAAAACCACATTATTAACCTGTCCACTAACCTCATAATCAGTTTCTGGCTTTAATAAAGGATACGGCAAGCGAGCTATAACCTTTCTGGGGTCATTTAAATCAAGTAAAGCGACACCGGCTGAATACGTTCGGCTATCATGCTTTTCTTCTACACCATGATAAATCATTAGCCAGCCGTCAGCGGTTTTAAGTGGCGGAGCTCCACCACCGATATTACGCGCTTCAAAATCATAATCAGCTTCTAAGACTAGCTGTTCATCTAAATGGAACAGGTGGCGAATCCAGAAATATTTATCTTGAAAATCATCTAAACTTTCCGCGCTCACTAATTGAATGTCCGGCAAGATTCTTTCCAGGAAAGTAAATTGACCATTAATTTTTTCCGGGAATGGAACCAGGTCTTTGTGCCAGAGTAAAACATTTTTGCCGTTAAAGTTCTGATAAAAAGCCTGAAACATTAAGTATTCGTCTTTTAATTTAGTCCAACGCCAGATTTTTGGCATTTCTTTGTAGGTAATTTCTGGACTTAATAAACCTCCCCGTTTCAAATTTTTTAAATCGTCGCCATATAAATAAGCGGAAATGGCGTCTTGACCATTGTGTGCGACATAAGTAACCAGAAAACTATCGTCGATTTTTACGATACGCGGATCTTCTAAGCCTTGCGATTCATATTTTTCCTCTGGACGATACAAGGGATAATCCAAGCGCTCCACTAATGTCATTGGACCTTCAAGACGAGCATAACCAATAGTTGAAACATAATCATCGGCCACAGCACGATATAAAATTTCGACACTGTTGCCGTTTTGCCAAACACCTGGATTAAAAACCGACCGCATTTCAAAAGCGGCTGGGATTGGCTTTAAAATTATGCCTTCACGCTTAACTTCTATCATAGACTATCAGTATAGCATAAAGGAAAGGTAGAGAGCAATTTTTAATTTTTAACTCACGGCTTAGTGGCATTGTAGAGGGCAGACACCTCAGCCAAAGTTAAATCGTGGTCGTAAAAACGAGCATCAGTAATATAGCCTTCAAAATTAACACCAGACGAAGATTTTAAACCCATTCGAAATAGATCTTTATTACCAAGACTATCAATAGCGGTAACTACATTACTCAAAGAAGTGCCATTTCTACACAATTGAACTTTGCCGGTCCCGGCACCATTAAAGGCCATACAGTATTGCTGCCAAGCATCAGGGACTAAAGCACCCACAACATTAGGCTCTGTAAATGATCCGACACTTGTGCCATCAACTCCAACTCCATTTCCAAAACCAACTTTTAAATCACCAGAAATATTTTCTGATAATCTGAAAGTGTGTGGATACATAGCATCGATAATTCCACCGCTAGCATGATGAGTTGTTCTTTTAACCAAAAAACAAATCGTGGCAGCTGTGTATAACTTTATTGGATTTTTAAAAACCATACTGCCGTTATAACCACCAGTTCCCGGAAGAAAATACGACCCACCCACCTCACCATAACGCCCCACGGCTAACACGGCATTATTTTTTACAGCATCAACCCAATTACCGGTTAAATCTTTTAAGCCATTAACCGAATCCAGTGGCCACCAGCCAACTAAGCCATTAGTGGGGCCGAGATCTCTAGGAGTGCCGGGCTTTTCTATCTTTCTCGCTCCAGCTGGAACATCGCCGACGGCTTTAGACAAACAACCAATGAGCGAATAATTATCATTACCAGCAGAGTATTGATATTCCAAATCGGCACAAGACCCTTCGGCTCTCGGGGTTGGGTTTTTAGGCACTTTGGCCATGTAGGTTTTAGAACCGTCTTGAGATACTAGTGGCTGGCCAGTGGTAATGAGGCTTGGATAGGCGGTGTAATCAGCATAATATATCTCTAAAGCAGTAGAGATTTGTTTTAGATCAGAAATTCTTTTGGAATCTCTAGCTCTAGTACGGGCTGAAGAAATCGCCACCATAGCTAAAGTCGCCAAGACGCCGATGATGACGATGACGACTAATAATTCAATGAGGGTGAACCCTCTCTGACTGAGGGGAGGGCTTTGTGAAGTATATTAGACATATAAGATTATTATAGCATAGACCCAATGGGGGGCAAACCGCAGTTTATTTTTTATTCAACCGGTCTTTATTGATGTTTTTTAGATCCTTTTTCTCTTCGGATTTTAATTTTCTTTCAACTTTTTTAACATCTTCTTCAACTGGCAATTTTTCTGGGTATATTCCTCTGGATATTAGGGTGTTTCTAATCGACCTGTTGTTTGTAATATGCTCTTCAGAAATCTTCTTTTCTGTATTCAGCGCTTTTTCTTTGCTGTTAAAAATAGTAATTTCAGTAGCAAAATCTTTAGCTTTTAAAATAATGGTCGGTTGAAAATCCGCCAAAGCTTTACTACCGGAAACCCCTAATCTATTTTTCATTTCCTGCGTCGTATAATTAAACAATGCTTTGTCACACTTACTTCTAATTAAAGCAAAGTTTTTATCACTGCCTGTTTGTTGAAAAATGACGCTGGAAAGTTCTTTTTCCGTTTCAGTTAATTTTTGCCTAGCTTGTACTCTTTCAACTTCTCTAAGTTTCTTTTCTATTATTTCCAGCTTTCTGGTTTGGATAGCAAAATAAGTTTGAGCAAAAGCAATTTCTTCTTTACCAGAATCTCCATTTTGAGCTATCAAGTAGCAAGCGTATCTAGTTAACATTATGTCCGGCACTGTTTTTTCTGCAGTTTTAGGCATTTTTATCGTTTTACCGACATCGGCAAAATGATCAGAAACTTTACCACCAGACACCTCACAAGCTGTTTTAGCTTTTATGATAGCATTTATAAAATTACTCCATTTAGCATATCCTAATAATCGTTGTAAATCTCTAGCAAACCAAAATTCTATACCATTTGCCGTTTTATTAGCGTAAGCTTCAAAGTTTTCTGTTAATGCTTTTATAATTTGCTTTTCCATAGCTCTTTAAAAACTAGCTAATTAAATTATCATCTGTTATTTTATCACAGTTCACTGTAAAGCACAAAACTGGCTAATTTTTAAAATAAATAAAACAGCGATTAATCATTAACCGCTGTTTTATTCACTATTTTTTTATTATTTAATTTATCACTTCATCCGCTGGTTCATTTTCCGCTTCAATTCTAGCTATCTCCGCTTCTAGCGCCTTGAAATCAGCGGCTGAATCGACATTTTTAAGTCGCATTGGCTTGTCTTTGAAAACTTTTTCAACGGCCAGACGAGCTAAGAAATAAGACAGCGTTGATTCAGCGCCTTGATTAAAATTGATAGAATGTTTACCCAAACCATCATAACAACCACCAGTCGCTTCATCATAAACCGTTTGATTTAAGTGGTTTTGACCTAAAAACCAAGAAAAAACTTGTCTAGCTAATTTAGCATAAGTTTCATCTCCAGTAACTTGATAAGCTACAACCAAGGCTTCGGTAGCCGAAGAAGCATCTTCTGGTTGCTGATCAAAATAAGCTCGTTTACCATTACGAAAATACCAACCATCCTGACCAATCGCGTTATAATAACCTTTTTCAAAAGTAATGTTGTTTAAAAAATCTAAAGAGCTTTTAGCTACATTTGTATATTTTTCATCAGTTAAAATACGACTGGCTAAAAATAAAGCTTCTGGAATTTTATAGTTAGAATAAGTTAAATGATCATCAAACCAAAGCCAACGTTGACCGGATTTAGTGCTATCCGCTGATTGCTCAGCATATCGAGTTGATAACTCCTCACTTAAATGTCTTAGTAATTCATCTATTTTTAATAACCGCTTAGTATTAGCCTGCTCTGCGTAATATTCTCGAGCCCCAACCAAGCCAATAATAGCAAAGGCCATGGATCGGGAAAACTTAAGTTTTTCAATTAGGGGGTAGGCTTTTTCAAAAATCTTTAAAGCTGATCTTAATTGCCCTAAAGACAAGCGATGGTTTTTTAAGACAGAACCAACGGCCCAAATAGCCCGCCCAAAAGAATCTTGTGACTCCAAATCCTGTTCTATGTTGACCTGGCCTTCACTATTAATAAAGTCCTTAAAGGCGCCGGTCGGTTTTTGAGAATACTTTAAATACTTCAGATAAATATCCATCAAATCTGATAAACTTTTTTGTGGGTGGCGTTCGTTATAATCAGCACAAGCCAATAGGGCACGGGCATTATCATCCACACAATAACCAGAATGCATATCAGGCTTAGTGTGTTTAGCAAACTGAATTATACCGAAACTATTGGTCATTCGTTTAATATGCCAAAGATTGATGGGAGGTAATTTATCTTTATCACGAGGCACAATTGGAGTAAATTGATCAAAAAATTTAAAATAAGCTAAGGCCACATTCTGCCAAGTCATATGACGAGAGTAAAAGTAAGCGTCCTTTTTCATTTCTTTGGTACGTTTCGGGTCGTCTAACAATTCTAGAAGAGCATTTTTTATCGGTTCGGAATCGGCAAAACCAACTAAAATACCTCTCTCCCGATTAATAGTATCTTTAGCGTATTGATTAGCCGTAGCTACAATTGGGCAAGCACAAGAGAAGGCATAAGAAATAGTGCCAGAAACTGCCTGTTTAGGATTTAAAGTTGGAGAAATATAGATATCTGTCGCCTTTAAAAAATCGATTAGTTCACCCAATTCCAGATATTTATCATAAAACTTAACATTGTTTTCTAGTTTTAGTTTCTGAACCAAACGCACTAATTTATTACGATAGCGCTCCCCTTCTTCACGAGCCACCACAGGGTGTGTAGCACCTAAAACCAGATATAAGGCTTTGGGATATTTAGCGACCACTTCCGGTAAGGCTTCAATAGCATATTCAATACCCTTATCTCGATTTAACATCCCAAAAGTAGAAAAAATCAAACGCCCCTGCAAATTTAATTTATGTTTAGCGGCTGACTTGGAAGGATAAGGGATATGATGAACACCATGCGGAATAACAGCAATCGGTTTTTTCTTATCGATACCATAAGTGCGTCTCAGTAGTTTAGCGGAGTGTTCGGTCATAACCACCATACCAGAAGCTTTGGCAGCAATTTGCTGAGTAATTTTTTTTAATTGTGCCGAGGGGCGAGGCAAAACCGTGTGGCAAGTAATCACGATTGGTTTTTCCAAAAGTTCCATAAAAGGTAAAATGTAATTACCCCACTCACCACCAAAAATCCCATATTCGTGTTGAATACTGACCAGCTTAATTTCAGGATTGCGATTAATCTCATTGGCACGTTGCAAATAATCTTCAATATCCGTATCGGAAATTTGAAGCATCACTTTACGCGGATAATTGTAAATAGAGGTACCGCTAACATTCATGGCTAAGATTTTTGCTCGCACGGCTGGCGAGAACTCTTTATCGATAGCATTGGTTAGGTCTTGAGCAAAAGTAGCGATACCACACTCACGAGGCGGAAAAGTACTAACATATAAAACGCATGGGGATTTAGGCTGTTTCATAATTAACGCTGATTTGTCTTGTATCTCAGAAGCTCATCAAGCAAATCGTCTAAATTAACGCTGGCGACGGCAATATGACTGTCGGCTGCGCCATAATATATATATAATTTATCACCAAATTGAGCGGTACCAGTCGGGAAAACCACACTGTCCACATGTCCTTTTAATTCAAAATCTTTTTCCGGGCTAAACAATGGATAAGGCAAGCGGGAAATAAGTTTCTTGGGATTTTTTAAATCAAACAAAGCAGCGGCGGCATGATAAATACGACCAGCGTTAGACTCCTCTACACCGTGATATAACATAAGCCAACCGTGTTTAGTTTTAATTGGCGGAGCACCACCACCAATATGTCGTTCTTCAAAACGGTATTTATTTTCCAAGACAACAAATTTGTGTAGATTTTTAATGTAATCTTTCCAAAAAGCCGTGCTCTTTAATTCTGAAAAGTCTTTACAAGAAACTATTTGAATGTCTGGTAAAATTCGGTGAGTTAAAACAAACTTACCACGAATTTTTTCAGGAAATAAGACACCATCTTTTTCCCAGATTAAAACATCTGTACCGGCGTAATTTTTATAAAAAGCTTCAAAAAAAAGATAATCATCTTTTAGCTCTTTTTTATTAAAAAGTTTAGCCGCCGCCGAATAGCGAATTTTTGGTCCAATTAAACCACCACGCTTTAAATGAAATAAATCATGACCATAAGCGTAAGCAATTTGAGCATTTCGACCATCATGAGCCACATAAATTAAATAAATCTCATTGTCTATTTGAGTAATTCTAGGGTCTTCCATGCCATGAGATTCATATTGGGCCGTTGCTTCCATAAAAGGTTTATCAAGTCGGTCATCAAGATGAGTAGCACCGTTAAAACGCGCGTAGCCTAAAGATGACATGTAATCTTTGTTGATAGCACGGTAAACCATGTGTACCGAACGACCCTCCTGCAAAATACCGGGGTTTAAAACCGAACGATCTTCAAAAAATCTTGTAGTTGGCGACAAAACGACGCCATGTTTTTTAACTTTAATCATTAGAGTTATCTATCTATTCATTATAGCAGATTTTTTAACTTGGCCAATGCTTGAGCTAAAGCGGTTTGCTTGTCTTTAAACTCCACCAAACGATTTCGTTCCTTATTAACTACTGTAGTTGGGGCATTATTTACGAACTCGGCATTAGCCAGTTGCTTTTCTAATCTATCAATAAAAGCCTTTACTTCTTGCTCATTTTTAGTTAAGCGAGCAATTTCTTCAGTTTTATCCACAGTCACCGGCAAATAAATCTCAGCCTCGGCGGTTTGACAGTATAAGGCGTCGGCTGGAGCTTCTCCTGTTTTAGCAATGGTTATATCATCTACACCAGTGCGTAAAGACTTTAACAAAACTTTAACCGATTCAAAAAGCTCAGTTTGTTTAGTGTAAATAATTGCCGGCAGTTTTTTGGTTGGGTCTAATTTATTTTCACTACGAACAGTGCGTATTGCCACCACAACCGATTTTAAAATTGCAAAATCTTTTTCAGCTTCTGTGCTTAAATAATCTTGATTAGCTTTGGGCCAAGGAACTACGATTAAATAGCCTCCTTCGCCAGTCGCTTGCCATAATTCTTCGGTAACAAATGGAATAAAAGGATGCCAAAGTTTTAAAATTTCTAATAATACATAACGCAAAACAGCTGGTGTAGATTGACCTGACATAAACTTAGTACTTTCTAAATACCAATCGGCTAATTCATCCCAAGTAAAAACTCTTAAGTCTTCAGCAGCAGCAGAAAATTCATATTTAGTTAAACTGTCAGTCACGCTAATTTTTACACTTTCTAAACGAGATAGAATCCAAGCATCGGCCAAAGTTAATTCAGCTTTATTAACGACCAAGGGCTCCGGTGCCTGAGTTAAAATAAAACGACTAACATTCCAAAGCTTATTAACAAAATTACGAGCTACGGCAGTTTTTTCTTCATGATATTTAGAATCATTGCCAGCAGTAATTCCTGATAGTAATGATAAACGGACAGCATCCATGCCGTAAGTTTCACCAACTATCAATGGGTCAATGCCGTTACCCTTACTCTTGGACATCTTTTTACCATATACATCCAAAACCATGCCATGTAAATAGGTTTTGGTAAATGGTAATTCTCCAACCGCAAAATAACTTAAAATTACCATACGAGAAATCCAGAGAGTGATTAGTTCATAACCAGTTTCTAAAACTTGCGTGGGATGAAAACGTAACAAATCGCCACTCTTCACGCCACCAGCAAAAGTATCTGGCCAACCTAAAGTAGAGAAGGTCCACATACCACTGGAAAACCAAGTATCTAAAGTATCTTGATCGGCCACCCAACCATCGCCAACCGGTGCTGTGCGACCGACATAAACTTCAGTCCCCTTGTACCAAGCAGGAATACTATGGCCAAACCAAATTTGCCGACTAACACACCAGTCTTTTAAATTGATAACCCAATCTTGATATTTTTTCTGAAAACGAGCTGGCAAAAACTCTAGCTCACCACTCTCCACAGCTTCCAGAGCTTTAGCCTTTAAAGATTTACCACCAAGATGTGCGACTGGCGTATCCACAGACATAAACCATTGCAAACTTGGCAAAGGTTCTATTGGAGTGTCACAACGATAACACACCGATAAATTATTAGAAATATCTTCTTCGCTGACTAATAGGTTGTTGTTTTTTAAATCTTCTACAACCATTTCTCGAGCTTCCAAAGCCGACAAACCACTGAAACGACCAAAACCGTCGTGGATTTTACCTTGCTCGTCGATAACTTTTATAATCGGCAAATGATTAGCTTCCGCCATTTGCCAATCTATAGCAGAATGTGCTGGAGTAACACCTAAAGCACCAGTGCCAAAAGCCATATCAACATGACGATCACCAATGATTTTTATTTTTAAAACTTGCCCACAAAAATCAACCGTAAATTCTTGGCCAATGTATTGACTATAGCGTTTGTCTTTAGGGTTAACAGCTACCGCTGTATCACCAAGTTTAGTTTCTGGTCTCGTAGTAGCGATGACTATTGGGAAATCTGAAGCATAGCGAAAAGTATAAAACTTAGCTTGCTGTTCTTGATGCTCCACTTCATCATCGGCTAAGGTGGATTGACAACGAGGACACCAATTAACAATTCTTTCTCCACGATATAACAAACCGGCTTCATGCATGCGGACAAATAATTCTTTGACAGCTGTTTGACGAGGTGCGTCCAAAGTAAAAGCTAAACGCGACCAATCTAAACTAGATCCCAGCTGACGAACTTGATTTAAAATCACAGCCTGAGTTTCTTTAACAAAAACATCAACCCGTTTTAAAAATTCGGGTTTGCCTAATTGCTGACGAGTGAGGTTTTCTTCACGCTTAATTTTTTTTTCCACTGCTGTTTGAGTAGCAATGGCTGCATGATCGGTGCCAGGAATCCAGAGAGTTCTAAAACCACTCATGCGATAAAAACGGACAAACAAATCTTCAATAGCCAAAGTGGCAGCATGACCAATATGTAACTTATCAGTAATATTGGGCGGGGGTAAAATAATAGTATAACTTGGTGTGTTTTCTGGTAAATCCAAATTGTCAGGATTAAAAAAACCACCAGCTTCCCAAAGCTGATACAGTCTCAATTCTGCCTCTTTAGAATCAAAATTCTTGGCTAATTCTTTGGTCATAATAATCATTTACTGTTTTTTTAGCATACCAAAAAGACTTATCTTTGGCAAGGCTAGACAAAAAAAATAATCCAAGTATTTAACTTGGATTATGATATAAAAAATTTTGGCTAATTTAAGCTGTTTTAAAACGAGCATGACTAAGCCGTTTTTGAAGGTAGTTAATAGCTAAAATATCGTTGCTTAAGTCTGGTAATTCGTAAACTATAGCTAAAAGCTCTTGTAAATCGGTTTTATTTACGGGTCTCTTGTTACCAAAACGGGAACGAATATTAAAAGATTTAAAGTTCAATACCTTAAGTTTGCTACCTGACCAATATTCCATAGTGTGGACACAATTTTTATCAGAACAACAAACTCGTTTAAAGTTAAGTGGGTTAAAGAATCCTCCACAGTCTTTTAAAGAAAAGAGATGAACAGGCCGGCGACCGCAAACTGGACAAAGCTTAATCGGCTCTAAAGCTTTAATTTTAGGCAATAAACACGCTAAAGCTAAATGCAATTGATTTTTATTATAACAATCTTTTGGTAATCTGTCATAATAGCTTTGCCATTCAGTAATATCTTCCAATAAACAAGCGGCTAAACTACGGCCAGCGTGTTTACCGCTTTGTAAGTAATAACGCAGACAACTGTCAACTTTTGCCATCAAATGCCTCCAAAAAAATTAATAATTTTAAATGAACTATTATTTTAATACCTTAATTATAGCATACTTTGGCAAAAAAGTCAAAAAGCCCATGAACACAGGCTTTTACTTTAGGCCAATATTAAAGAAGTTCAACTTCATTTTCTTGGCCACTAACCATGTCTTTAATCTTATAAATATCGTTTTTGAATTCTTCTTCACCTAAAACAATCAATTGTTGACAATTTTTCTTGTTAGCATATTCCAAGGCTTTGCCCAAACGAACAACTTCCAACCCCAACTCCACTGCCAAACCTTTTGCTCTTAAATGTTTAGCCAGCTGCCAAACTTCGCTAGTTAAATCTTCTGACAATAGTGGCAAAAAGGAAATATTAGGGCGACTAGTTACTCTGATGTTTTCTAGCATTTCCCAAGATTCTAAAAACAAACGCAAAGTCTCATCGCCAGGGGCAAAACCGACAGCTGGGAAAGCCTGCTTACCAAAAATACCAGACAAACCGTTATAGCGACCTCCACCAAATAAAGCACGCAAGTTATCAGGATGTAAATCAAAAATTTCAAATACCATGCCGTCATAATAGTCAAAACCACGGATTACACTAGGCTGAAAACGAATATATTCTCCATAACCCAAACTGGTTAAAGTGTTGATTAGTTGGCTAGTAGCCAAGAAACCTTCATTATCACTAAGTTCTGGCATTTGTGACAAAAGATATTCTAAAGAATCGCAAGCTAAGAAACCAGCTAAACGATCAACACCATTAGGCGGAACAGCTAAATCAAGTAAGGCTGATTTAAAATCTTCAAAACCCATTTTCTCCCACTTATCCATCAACCTGGCCACAGCTTGTTTTTTGCCGGGCATAACACCGGATAAATCCAAAACCTCATTAATAATTTGGCGATGATTTAAGCCTAATTGAAAAGAGTGTGCCGGTGGATTGAACTCCAACATAATATCTAGAGCTAAAGTGGCAATTTCTGTGTCAGCTTGTAAGCTAGTGGAACCAAATAAATCTACATTGAGTTGCCAAAATTCACGATTGCGACCACGTTGCGGTTTTTCATTACGCATAAAATTAGCGATAGAAAAAAAGCGAATAGGTTTTGACACTGAATCATAAATCTGGCTAACCATTCTAGTAACACTTGGAGTCATTTCTGGACGAATAGACAGCTCCCGACCACCTTGATCTGTAAAAGTGACTAACTCTTTACCACCAACATCAGCACCGGATTTAGCACGATAGATTTCAGCCGATTCAACAAGTGGGGTTAAATATTCTTCATAACCATAACGACGACAAACACGACGCCAGACATCAAAAATATATTGGCGGATAATTAATTCTTCAGGAAACCAGTCGCTGGTGCCTTTAGGTGGTTGATTAGATAATGTCATAATAATTACAATTATATTTACAGCTTAACACAACTTTACTTTTTTGTCATCAATCTCCCAGTGCCTTAATAACTCCATAAAATTATTAGGATACTTAATTTTTATTAAATAGCTCTAGTTCAGTATACTAGTATACTGAACTAGAGCTATTTTTATTGAAAAACCAGATTCCAAAACATAACAATAAATAATATAAAACAACAATAGCCATCGGCCAAGCCTCGACCGTCATACTAGACCAAGACACTGATGCTAAAAAATTATTAAGCCTAAATAAAACATCAAGAATAATTTGTGCCGGCAAACAAGCCAACTTAATCGGCAAAAAAATATTTAAAATCCAGGCTCCAAAGACTGACAACAAAGCCAAAGATGATAATGGCACAATAATTAAATTAGCTAGTACCCCAATAATTGACCAGCGTTCAAAATAAATAATCACTAAAGGCATGGTGGCTAGAGTAGCCGCTAATCCAGCGGACAAAACTATTACTACCCATTGCCAAATTTTTTGTAAAACTGCATTGTTGATTAATTTAGGCCAAAAACTTAAAATTTTAATAATTGGCGGAGTCAAATAAATTAAACCCCAAACAGATAAAAAACTTAATTGAAAGCCAATATCAGCCACTAGAAGCCAAGGATTTATCAATAATAAGATCACGCCGGCTAGCAACCAAGCACGACCGAGATCTGACAAACGACCACCATTGACAGCTAAGAGAGCAATAATCGCCATTAAAGCAGAACGAGCCGCCGCTGCTGGAGACCCTACAGTTACAACATAAATTATTAAAAATGGTAAAGCCACCCAAACAACCAAACGCCGATTTAAACCAAGCAGTAACAATAATTGTAAAATCACAATTACTAAAACGCCAATATGCAAACCAGAGATGGAAATAATATGGATTGTCCCAGTTTTAGCAAAAGAGTCCATATCAGTTTGATATAACCACTCTTGATAACCTAAGGTCATAGCCTGTGCTAAACTCGCAGCTGGCTCTACTAAACCATCGGCCAAATCTGAAGCTAACCATTGTCTTAAATTAATTAAACTACGATGCCACCAAAAACCTTCACCCTTTGATAAAATTAATACTCGCGGACGATACATCACGCTAACAATATCATCCTTTAATAAATACTTGTCATAAGCAAAATTTTGAATCGGTTGAGGTGTTTGTAGCTTACCAGAAAGGAACAAACAATCGCCATAATTATAAATAGGATAAAGTGGCAAAACAGTTAATAGTTTTCTGGAGACTTTTTTGTTTTCAATTTTAACACTACCTAAAATTAAACGTTGATCTTTGGAATTACGACGAGGTTCGCCAATCACACAAGCGGTTAGCTCAGTCGGTCGTTCGTTATAATATATTAAACTATCAGGACTGACTTGCGGTATAACAAATAAACAACGCACCCAAGCTAAAATAAAAAAAATAATTATTCCAACAATTAATCCGCTGTAGCGGAAGCGTTTAAAAAATATTTTAACAATCACGGCCAAAACTAAACCAACACAACTTAATAAAGCCGGTGACCAGAGCCAACCGACTTTAAAAAATAAACCCCAAGTGATGCCTAAAACCACAGCGATACTCCATCCTGATAAATACTGAGCTGGATGAAGTTTCATATTTATATGGCAGCCAAAAATCTTAAATAATCCTCTGCTAAAGCGTCTAACTGACCGTCCAAAACTCCAGCCGTGTCAGTAGTTTCAAAACCACTGCGATGATCTTTAACTAATTGATAGGGCTGTAAAACATAACTACGAATTTGCTTACCCCATTCAGCTCGTTCGACTACCCCCCTTAAATCAGCAGTTTTCTGGGCTTGTTGCTTGGTTTGTAAAATCTTTAGCTTAGACTGTAAGAGGGCCATAGCTTGTTCACGATTTTGACTTTGACTGCGTTCAGTCTGACAAGAAACCACAATCCCAGTTGGCAAATGTTTAATGCGAACTGCCGAACTAACTTTATTAACATTTTGTCCACCAGGGCCACCGGAACGATAAAATTCTAGCTCAATTTCGGCTGGATTAATTTCTACAACAGCAGACACAGGAAGTTGAGGCAAAACCTCCACAAGAGCAAAAGAAGTTTGTCTCAGATGCTCAGCATCAAAAGGTGAAATACGCACTAAACGATGAACTCCAGAATCTCCTTTTAAGTGACCAAAACTGTAACGACCTTTGATTTTTAATTGAACGCTTTTAATCCCAGCTTCATTACCGAGTGTCCGATCAAGAATCTCAGCTGACCAGCCTTTTTTCTCAGCATAGCGTAAATACATGCGTTCCAGCATCTGCGCCCAGTCTTGAGCTTCCACACCACCAGTACCGGCATGAATGGCTAAAAAAGCATCATTGACATCATACTCACCACTAAACAACAAGGCAAATTCTAATTTATCATATCGGGCGGTCAATAAACGTAAATGCTCTTCTAAATCAGCCCTCCAAGACTCATCAGAATTAACTTCCGTGGCTAAAGCTACTAAATCCTCGGTTTCTTGTTTTAGCTCGTCCCAAATCAAAACTTCACGACGTAATTCTTCCAGTTCACGTCCAATCTCGGCAGCTTTAGTTAAATCAGACCAAAAATCCGAAGCACCAGAAAACTCGGTTAATTCCAACATCCGCGCGCGTTTGGTTGGTAGATCAAAGTAAGCTCTCAGCTCGCCGTCCGCGATCTAAGAGCAATTCCAATTGTTGTAAGTAATTATCCATAAAAAATTATTTTTTATAATGTTTTCTTTTCCAATGTACCATAGACAAGGCAAGGAAAATGGTCAAGCCCACAAAGGATAAAACCGGTGCCAGCCACCAACCAAAATCAGCGCCAAAACTTTCGGCAATCATAATGATACTTAAAAATAAAATAGAAAACAAAGCTCCATTTTTTAAAAAAGTCCAGCGCGTCAGCCAGGGCAGACCCTGCACCGTTAATTGTCTAACAACCAAGGCTCCTAAACCACTGCCTACTATAATCAAAGGCAAATTCATAGTAAAAGCAAATGAACCAATTATACCATCTAAAACAAAAGCCGCATCTAAGACTTCTAAATAAACTAATTTAGACCAAACTCCCAGTTTAGCTTTTTTTAAATGCGTGCCAGTCCAATAAGCACCCCGTTTTAAACCATCGGCTATAAAAAATACTCCGAAACCAATTAAGGCTGAAATGGTTAACTGTAAATTAACTAAAGAAGTTGTCCAGAGTAATAGACCTCCTAAAACTAAAACTAAAAAATAAAATAAAAAGTGATATTTTTTAGTAAAACGACCGACTAAAAAATTAAAACGTTTTTCTTCGGTTAAAAACCAAGACCAAAAAATTAAATGTAAATAAACTCCGCCAGCCATTAACAACCAAGCCCTGGACTCCATTAGCGAAGCTGTTAGAGCTGAACTTTGATTAAAAATAGCTAAAAAAACTTGCCACCAAGACAGAGCGGGATTAGCCGACCAAATCAGAAAAAAAGGAAAAGAGCCACGCACCACTATAATAGAAAAAAGTAACCCCCAAAACAGAAAAAATCGCCGATATTTTTTAGGTAAATCGGTTAAAATTTTGGCATTAAGAACAGCGTTGTCAATACTACAAGCTATCTCTAACAAGGCCAAACCAAAGATAATTAATCCGGTTTGCCACCACATATTTTAAATTTAAGACATCTTGTGAATAATGTAGGTTATCACTGAACCGACAGTTAAACCAGAAGTTAGAGAAGCAAGAATTACTAAAAATAAAGAGCCACCGTTTTCTAGATACACAATCATTTGAAAAGACACTAACACTGAAACCAGAGTCATGATCATGCCGACAGACAGTCCGGCTGCATATATGTAACGCCGTGATGTTTTCATAAAATTATAGCAATTTTTTCTTGCCGATATATTCGCAGAAATCCGCTAAACGACTAGAATAGCCCCATTCATTATCATACCAAGAAACCACTTTAACCAAATCCCCGTCTACCACTTTAGTTAAAGCCAAATCCACGATAGAGCTAGCTGGATTGCCAACGATATCCTTAGACACAACCGGCTCATTAATCACTGTTAAAATATTTTTAAGACGTGGGGTTTTAGAGGCTTTAATTAAGGCATTGTTAATTTCTTCAGCGGTAGCGTTTTTAGCAATCAAGAAAGTCATATCACTAATAGAGCCGACTGGCACAGGTACACGCAGAGCTAAGCCGTCAAACTTGCCTTTAAGCTGAGGAATAGTTTCGGTGACAGCCACGGCTGCTCCGGTGGTGGTTGGGATAATACTTAAACCAGCACCGCGCGCGCGACGTAAATCTTTATGCGGGCCATCAACTAAGTTTTGATCAGCGGTATAAGCATGCACGGTGCTCATAATAGCTTTTTTGATACCAAAAGTAGCGCGGATAACCTCAGTCACCGGTGCTAAACAATTAGTAGTACAAGAGGCCATAGAAACAACAGTGTCTTTTTTCGTTAATTTTTCTTCATTAACTCCGAGTACAAAAGTTTTAACATCACCGCCTTTAGCCGGTGCCGTAATAATCACTTTTTTGGCTCCAGCGGTTAGATGCATAGCGGCTTTATCACGCTCAGTAAAAATACCGGTGGACTCCACTACAATATCCACCTTTAATTGTTTCCAAGGCAAAGTGGACGGATCTTTAATAGCTAAAACAGGATATTTAACACCGTTAACAATCAGCGCGTCAGCCGTGGCTTTAACAGTACCGTCAAATTGACCATAACAACTATCGTATTTAAATAAATGAGCGATGGTGGCGGTATCAGTTAAATCATTGATAGCTACCACGCGGATAGACTTTTTAGCCAACAGGGCTTTGAAGGTGGCTCGGCCGATGCGACCAAAACCGTTAATAGCAACATTAATCATATAGTTTGTAAATTTTACCCTTGCGAAAGCGAGGGTCTCTCCACAAACAAATAATAACATGTTTTAAAACAAGAAGCAATTACTTGGATGTTTATGGCTTGGTAGCGTTATAGAGAGCTGAAACCTCAGTAGATGATAAAGCGCGATTATAGATACGAAGATCACTAAAAACACTGTTATCAAAAGCTGCTGCCCCCCAAGCCCCTAATCGTAACGAATTAAATGTAGGTATCGTACCACTAAAATTTAAACTACTTTTATAAGATTCGTCTAAATAAGACTCCGCTTTAGATCCGGTAACGACCATAACATAATGATGCCAATTGTTTTCTAAAACATTTTGTAATGTAATAAAATTAATTTGACCACCAGTCCCAGCAAGATCAATAGCATGATAAAGGTGGGTTGCATCCTGTCTCCATATAGCCAATTGTTTTGATGCTATAGTTCCGTAAGTTAACCAACCAGTGTAATGACTAAGATACGGCCCCGGCTTCACCCAAAAAGACACAGTAATGTAATTATTAAAATTACCAGTGGAATTAATGAATAAATCAATATAATTATTAACCCCATTAAATTCATAAGCTCCACTAGCTTCGCCAAAACGGCCAGTACTAGTAACAATAGTTGATGTGCCCATTGTTAAAGCACCATTGTTACCACCACCGCTCAAATCTTTAGTACCAGTGACTCCATCAAGCATCCACCAACCAACTAAACCATTGGTGGGGCCGAGATCTCTGGCTTGCCCACCCTTTTCCATTTTTCTCGATCCGGCTGGAACATCGCCAACAGCCTTAGACAAGCAACCGATTAAAGAATAATTATCATTGCCGGCGGAGTATTGATATTCTAAATCAGCACAAGCGCCTTCAGCTCTTGGCGTTGGGTTATTTGGCACTTTAGCCATGTAAGTTTTAGAACCGTCAGCCGAAACCAATGGTTGACCAGGGGTAATGATATTTGGGTAAGCAGTATAATCAGCATAATACATCTCTAGAGCGGTAGAGATTTGCTTCATATCTGAAATTCTTTTAGCATCGCGGGCTCTAGTGCGAGCACCGTTAACAGCCACGGTCGCTAAAGTCGCCAAGACGCCGATAATAACGATGACAACTAATAATTCAATTAATGTAAACCCTCGTCGTGTGAGGGGGGGCTTTGTGAGTCATATTAGACATATGAGATTATTATAGCACGGATGAATGGGGGGGCAAATAGCGTTTTATTTTAACAATTTTTTTATAGCTTTTTTCAGTTCCGGCAAATTATTCTGAATATATTTCCAAACTTCATCGGCGTCCACATCAAAATATTAATGTATTAAAAAATTTCTAGCATCGGTAATGTCTTACCAAACTATTTCAGGATGCATTTTTTTATATTGCTCTGAAATATTTTTAGAAGCTTCGCCCATTATTTCAAACCTTCTAACTACGGCATCAATCAAATATGGAGTATTTACAAAAAACTTTCTATCGTATTTTTTAAGATATTTTTCTACCAGTATAATACTGTCTAAAATGTGCTCAAGATAAACCCTGTCTAGTTTTTTAGCCATAGATTTTAATCAAGTCATTTTCTACATATTTTTTAACTCGCTTATTTAAACTCTTGAAAGTCCCTAGATCCACAACCCGCTTGGTCACGACTTCCAAATCTCGTTTTAAATTAACCATAGCTAAAAGGCCACCGGCATTTTTTTTAAATTCTATTAATAAATCAATGTCGCTATTTTTTTTATAATCACCTCTAGCATAGGAACCAAAAACAGCAGATTTTTTTACATCATATCTACTTAAAATCGGAGCACTATCTTGCTTTAATTTTTCAATTCGTTTATCCATAAAGCAATTATAGCAGAAGTTACAGGAAACAACAAACAATATGGCTATCACCCGTTTATTTTACTTTACTAAGCAAGGTTTTTAGATTCTTTGGTATGTCTCGCTCAAAACGCTGGGGCTCGCCATTTAAATCAGTAAAGCCTAAAACACAAGAGGCTAGAAAAACTCGACCCAAGGCCAGTTTGGCGTCTTGGCGTCTAGTGGTAGCGGTACCATAAATACTATCCCCCACCACTGGGTGACCATAGGCCGCCAAGTGAGCACGAATTTGATGAGTACGACCAGTTTTCAATAAAACCTCCAAAAAAGTATAGTTAATAAATCTTTGTAACACGGTAAACTCAGAAATAGCAATTTTACTAGTTTCATCACCAAAAGGCTTAGCGGCCATTTTAGAGCCATCGGTACTTCTAACCAAAGGAAAATTAATCACATCACTGTCTTTGATAATAGCGCCGTGCACCAAGGCTTGATAACGCTTTTCCACTAAGCGTTTTTTAAATTGTCTTTTTAAATCGGCAAAACTATCTTCGGTTAAAGCCATGACAATTACGCCAGAAACTTGTTTGTCCAAACGATGAACAATACCAGGGCGAGAAGGATCGTCGCCGATTTTAGAGGCCCCGGGGTAATGCTCCACCAACCAATCCACCAAAGCTGGATTACGTTCGGGTTCTTGGCCTGGCTTACAAATCGGATAATGAACAATCATACCGGCCGGTTTTTCTACCACCACATAATCTTTAGTTTCAGCTAACACCACAACCTTATCACGCAAATCTAATCTAGGTCGTGCTACAAAATCTCTGGCGGTTTGACGCCACTCTGGGACCGTCACTTTTTGCCCTAAACGCAAAGCATAATGAACGGTAACTACAGCACCATCAACCTTAACCGTCCCAGCTTTAATTAATTTGGCAACTTGAGAACGCGACCACTCAGGTGATAATTTAGTCAACCAAGAATCCAAACGATCACCAACACCAGTTTCATCTACAAAATAATCCATAAAATTCTAATTATCTAACAATATTTTTCGCCAATCGCTTTGAATATGCGACCATAATAAATCTTGCTTAACCAGATGACGACTGGCTTGGCCGTAATTAAAAAGTGTAGTTCTGTTGTCCGACCAGCGTTTTAAAATAGCTACCGCCTCTTCTGTTAATTGCCAATCAATTTTTTCACCATTGACTTCCGGCAATAAGATATCACTAAAAGTAGGGTCAGATGGCAACAATAGCGACAAACATGAAGCAGCAGCTAGAATAGCGGCCGATAAATCATCAACGCCTGGTTGTTTATTAGCCGTCGTCCACAAATCTAAATCTTGAAACCAAGGTTGTAAATCACTGCGACTACCAACAAAACGAACATTAGCACCCAAATTTAATTTTTTAACCAACCAAAGCAATTGCTCTTTTTGTAATCCGTCACCAATTAAAACTACTGACAAATTAAGATTAATAGCTTTAGCAGAAACAATCACGGTAAAAAGTTTTTCTACTAATTGATTTTCCGATAAATCGGCCTGAACACCAATCATTAAACCATCTCTTTTTAATAAGGTGGCAGCTGAACCAGAATCAGCTAAAACAGATGCTTCCACTGGTAATGTTAACCAGGAAATATTTTCAACTGGCCAACCGATATTTACCAAAGCATCACACCAACCCTTACTAACACAAAAAACTTTAGGTTTGACTTTCCACGATACAGCTTTTAGGCCCTCACTCTCAATAATGTCAGGACTCAAAAGCCAGTGTAAATTGCAATTTAACTTAGCAGAAATTTCTGTTAATGTCGAGGCTTGGCACTTTCCAAATAATAGCCAGTTGGTAAAACCCTCTTTAGCTAATTGTTTTAAGCGCCAAGATAACTTAAAACGTATAGGCCAAGATTCTACGGGCCAGGCGGTATCATTAAAAAGACTGGGGCGATCAGAAATAATTAGTCCACCTTCAGGGCTAATTTTCTCTAAAAAAGGCAAATACACTTTGCAATTAAAAGTTGCACAATCTAAAATTAACAGCTTCATAATTGGTTAATACTTGGCCCATTTAAACGACGTCCAATTAAATTATTTAAATCTTGGCGGTTAACAACTCCAAAAGCCACTAAAGCCAAGATGTAAATAGTGGCACCTAAAGCAACAGCTAAAATTAGCCAACCAAACTGATTATTAATTATTGGTAACATAGCTAAGACAGCTGCTGACATTAAAGCGGTAGCAGAAATAATTCGTAGTACTACATTCCAATGTAAATTAACACCGCCGAGACGCCTTAGAGCTAAAGCCGAGCCAAGTGCCATAGCAGTCTCGCTATAGACTGTGGCCCAAGCTGCTCCCAAATAACCGTAATTGACAATTAAAAAATAATACAAAGGCAAAGCTGTAACAGCAGTAAAAATGTAATACGGGATTAAACGTTTTTGTTGTTCACGACTAATCATTAAGTGTGTGAAAAAACAACTTATAAAAACTGCTAAAACGGCCAACATTAAGACTTGTAACACCCTCCCAGAAGCCGCAAAATCCGGTCCTGCCACCAGACGCATAATAGGACCAGCTAAAATGATACCTCCAACTGTTAAGGGGGCTGCCAAAGCTACGGTGTAATCAAAAAACTTTTGTTTTACAAGTAAATATTTTTCCTGATGACCAGATGACCAATGGCTTACAAGTAGTGGCAAAATTAAACCAGCAAAAACAAAAGGCAAACTAACTAAAACATCAATCACTTTATAAGCAGCCCCATATAAACCAACTTCTGCCTCACTACGTAGAAAAGATAAAATAATAATATCCGCTTTCAGATAAACCAAGTTTAGAACAATGGTAGTTAAAAGTGGCCAAGACAGGCTAATAATCTTACGCCAAACAATCAGATCAAAAGCCCATGATATTTTAGCTAAAGAACGTGACAAAAAATAATGGATCAAAAAGTTAACGGCATTAGCCAGCAACATTACCCAAAAAACACCATTTAAACCTAAATCAAAAACAACCACTAACCAAGCACCTAAAGCTAACAAGGCACGACTAACAATTTCGGCGATAGCGATTCTCTCAGTGGTTAAGGTTTTTTGAAATAAGCTAACAAAAATCTGATTTAAGGCGACAAACCAAAAAGCACCAGACGCCAGCCAAACCCCCTGTCCTATCTCTGCATCATAAGGCAAAAGATAAGTAACCAGTGGAGCTAAGCCTATGATTAAAGTAGCTGAAACAACCCGAAAGGCAAAAAGATTAGACAAAAGCCTATTTTGATCTTGATGATGACGATTAATTAATTGACCAGCAACTAAGGTTAGGCCTAAGTCCGCCATAATAGCAAATAAAGATGCAATAGCAGCGGCCGTAGTATAACGACCAAAACCAGCACTACCTAAATAACGAGTAAACCAAGCTACGGCTAACAAACCAAAGGCAGTACCTACTATTTTACTAAAAAGCTGAACAATAGAATTATAAAAAATTTTTTGGCTAAGCATCTAAGAGTGTTAAATAATAAATGTTATTGGCCCCAGGGTAGAGCCCTGGACCCAACCGCTATTACAGAAAGGCATCATAGCAGAGCTATGAGGTATTAAACCCTATAATGCCTGCGTCGCTCGAAAGATAAAATGTTTTACATTTTATCTTCACTCGCTATCCTCGGCAATAAAATTGACCTAGCGTGGCTGTGAATGCTATAATTAATAAATAAGATTTATTATAACAGAACTTATGCAAAATACCAATCAGCCTAAGATTAAATACCTAATCTTTGGGCTTTTAGCTAGTTTAATCTTAATAACGGCCCTACCTACTTTAGCTGCTAGCGGGACACCTAGCACCTGGCTAGAGAAAGCTGGGGGTATTGGTTTATTACAACTAGGTGACACTGCTTATGCCACGCAAGGGGAACCTAAAGATATCAAAGATATTATGGCCAGTATTATCGCTGTGTTTTTAGGACTGCTAGCTACTATTTTTTTAGTATTAATCATTTTAGCTGGTGTAAAATGGATGACCAGTCAAGGCGATAAAACTAAGATTGAAAATGCCAGAAAAACTATCGTAACAGCCTCAGCCGGACTATTGATTATTCTCGCTTCTTACGCTATAACCATCTATATAACCAGGGGCTCTATTCATACCACCACTAATGCCAGTAGATATCAGCTAGATACTAACGGCCCTAAAAATACCGAATAATCAACTAAGTTTTATGAAAAACGAAACCGTAAACTCGGGCTACCGACTAGGTCTTGATATCGGCGGCACTAAAATGTGTGCTGTTCTTTTAAACGGTGAACACTTAGTGGAGCACTATCGCCTTAGCACACCAAAGGAAGGCCCTAGACATTTTTGGATTATGGCCGTAGCAGTATTAAAGCCGTTACTAGAACGTGCTAAAAAAGATGGCAAAAATATTATAGGCCTTGGTCTTGGTATCGCTGGAACAATTGATTTTCGTAAACAAAAAATTACCAATTCTCCCAATTTACCTTTCTTGAATGGCATTAAACCTTTAGAAAAATTAACCGAAAACTTAAAACCTAGCTACCCCCTTTTTTTAGATAATGACGCTAATTGTTTTACCAGGGCCGAAGCTGTTTTAGGGGCTGGTAAAAAGTTTAATAATATTTACGGTATCACTATCGGCACCGGCATTGGTGGCGGACTAAGTTTGAATGGTGAAATATATCAAGGAGCGCATGGTGGTGCCGGAGAACCAGGAGCCATGCTAGTTGACCTTGAGAATAAGATTACTCTAGAAGATGCCTACCAAAAACTAACTCAAAATAACTCTAGAATCTTAGCTCAAGAAGCCTATGAGGGAGACCCATTGGCTGAACAAATTTTTCAAGAATTAGGCGAATACCTAGGCATGATATTTGCTAATATCGTTAACATTGTCGATCCAGGAATCATTATTATTGGTGGCGGTACGGCTGCAGCATCTGATTTATTTTTATCTACCGCCAAACAGGTAATGACCGAATACATCGAAAATCCTGAGGCACGCGGAATTAAAATTGTTAAAAGTAAGTTAGGCGAACTAACAGGTGCTATTGGCGCAGCCTTAATGGTAAAATAATTTAAAAAATAAAACTCGTTTCTTAATTGAAACGAGTTTTTTGATTTTAGAAAATTTTAACGATAACGATAAATAACAAAAGCGGTAAAATTAATTAATTTATAATGTTTGCCACAAGCAAAAGAACGAATAACGGATTTTTTATTAATTTTAACGTTAAAGTTTTTTTCCCAAGCCTTTATTATATCTGTTAATTCTTGGGCACCTTGTGCCGCCAAAACAACTGAGCGGGTAAGTGAAAAAATTTTTAATCTTTGTTGTCTGCTAGGCTGCTCCTTGATCTTGTAGTTAGTTTTAAAAATTTCATACTTAATCCTAACAACTAAATAAAGCTGATTTTTATCGGAGCAATCTTTTTGTTCACAGATTAATTGTTTTATTGCGTGATTATTAGCCTCCGACCAATTCTGCACTTCATTAGTAAATTCTGTAGCAGCAGCTGCTAAAGCTTTTGAATTATTAACCTGAAGTAATTTTAAAAATTCTTTTGTTAAAACTTTTCCTTGAATCATGCTTAATACCCCCATAACAATAATAAAAAGAACTTGACTTATGCACCTTACTGAAAAAGTGCTGAAAAGTCAAGGTCTTGTATCAGTCCACATCATTCTGGACAAGTAGTTCTTTTTAATTAAGTACTCCACAGGTGATTGAAGTTGTAAGCTCCGATGTCGTCTTTCGGTATTATACCACATTAACCAAGTTAGCATTTTTTCGTTAAATACCTCCCCGTCTTTAAGCCAAATCTCATTTTGATCAACGAATTCATCTTGAATGGTTCTGTTAAATTTTTCAATGTGACTATTCTGAAAATATTTGGTTCTGATACGATAAAGCTTTTTATCTTTAACAATTCGTCTAATTGTGGTAACTGAGATCTTTTTAAACTTATTTAGGATTTTTATAATCCTTTTGCATTCTGCGCGGCATAATTAAACTCTAAAAAATATTTACGCCACTGATGGTCACTAGATTGATAAATGTTATCACCAAAACTATCAACTAAAACTTCTCTGGTACGTGCAATTTCTTTTAATCGCTGATTATTTTTTTTATCAGCCATGGTTAAATCAAATAATTCTAAAACACGCTCAAAAGCCATTTGAGAATATTCTTGATTATTTTTAACCCTCCAATTAAGCGCCCTAATCACTTCACTACCGATATTAGCCAGTTGTTCCATTAAAGACAGCTTGAACCAGGCTCCAGCAGCCAATGTTTTATGTTGACTAGTCATCTTTAACCAAATTATTAACTATTTTTTTTATTTTCGCTTGAATTTCTAAATCATCGACACTGCGACTACGATTATTGTGCGATGGGCGTAAATTAATCATTGAATCAAATTCAATAAAATCATCTCCAGAGAGCTCTGGATACAAATTAATCCCCCAGATATCAGCTTGTTTGGAGCCGTGTCCCAATAACTCCGCTTCTTCATCGGAATGCAATTCAGCGTCCACGGCCATAATTTCTTTATCAATATCAACCACCGCTTTGACTAAATTACCAAACATTTTAACCGACATTTCTCTTAGCTCCAGGCGGGTTATTTTATCTTTAATTATTTTCATAATGCCTAGATACTACCAATAATCTTGATTTATGTCAAACTACGTTTGGCGATTTTATCTTGAAGCTCGGTTATAAAATCATCATAACTAATACTACGAGTATCTCGACTACCCCGATCTCTCACTTGTAAATCGCTACTAGCTAATTCCTTGTCACCAATGACCAGCATGTGTGATACTTTTTCATTAACCGCCTTGCGGATCTTGTTACCGACCGTTTCATTACTGGTGTCCACTTCCACTCTAATATCAGCCCGCTTGAAACGATTAGCTAATTCTTGGCAATAAGCAATGTGTGTTTCAGACACCGCCACTAGCTTCACTTGCACCGGAGTTAACCACAACGGGAAATTGCCACCAAAGTGTTCAATAATAATTCCCATAAAGCGCTCCAAAGAGCCAGAAATAGCACGATGAATAACCACTGGCCGTTCCTTCTCACCTTTGGCATTGACAAACGACAAATCAAAACGCTCCGGCAAATTAAAGTCGCACTGAATAGTCGCCAATTGCCATTCTCGTCCGATAGAATCCTTAAACATAAAGTCTAGCTTCGGGCCATAAAAAGCGGCTTCCCCTGGACCTAGGCGATACGGTAAGTCATTTTCTTTAGCACTTTTTTCTAAAGCATTTTCGGCCAAGGACCAAACTTCATCAGAGCCTAAGTATTTACTGTGATCGTCACCACGAGTAGACAGCCGGACCCAATAATTTTCGAGCATCCCCATGGTGGTATAAAACTCACGAATGACACCGACCACAATCGATACCTCGGTTTCAATCTGATCTACCCGACAAAATAAATGACCATCGTCTTGAGTAATGGCGCGCACACGAGTTAAGCCAGCTAACTGACCGGTTTTTTCATCGCGATAAATAGTTGCCGGTTCAAAATAACGAATAGGCAGATCGCGATAACTCCATTGGTTATCGGCAAAAATCTGCATGTGGTGCGGGCAATTCATTGGTTTTAAGAAAAAACTTTCTTCTTTGCCTTGCACCTTAAATAATTCATCACCGAACTTAGCGGCGTGGCCAGAAGTTTCATAAAGGGCTGGCTTAGCCAAATGCGGAGTCCAAACCCGATCATATCCCTTATCTTTATGCAGTTCCCAAAGATAATCAGCAATCGCCTGACGAATAATCATACCTTTAGGCTGCATCATAGGCAAACCCGAACCGACCAATTCAGAAACAGTAAATAGTTTTAACTCCTTGCCAAGCTTACGATGATCGCGTTTTTCGGCTTCGACCATCATGTTTAAATAAGCGTCTAGATCGGTTTTATTATCAAAAGCGGCAACATAAATACGAGTGAGCATTTTATTTTTCTCGTTGCCTCGCCAATAAGCACCAGCCAGCTTAGTTAAACAAAAACTGTCACCGGCAATTTCTGAAAGATTCTCCACATGAGGGCCTTTACATAAATCTTCAAAAACTCCGATTTTATAATAACTAACTTCAGTTTCTCCGGCGGTTTGTAAATCACGAATCAATTCGGCTTTATAAATAGATCCGCCTACTTCTTCTTTAGCAAGAGCTTCAGCGATTGGCAGAACCCAAGAGGTAACCGCTCCCCCGCGAGTCAAAATACCACGCATCTTTTTTTCAATCTTTGGTAAATCACTTTCTTTTAAAGTAAGGTTATCAAAATCATAATAACAACCAGTATCGATGACAGGGCCGATAGCCAACTGAGCTTCTGGATATAATTCTAAGACAGCTGTCGCTAAAACATGTGCCAAACTGTGTCTTTTGTTGTGTAGTAAATCTTGTTTTTCCATATATTTTAAATTAAATAAAAAAACTCGTCTCAAGAAAGCGTAAAAACACTTTACTGGGACGAGTTTTCTCGCGGTTCCACCCAGCTTCCCCAAAATTAAAACTCAGGGCGCTCTTTGGACAGCTTAGTCTTATAAGATAAGAATCACTGATGTTTAAATCAGTTGAACGCGGTTGGTGGGCGCGTCAATCACTGTTAATAAGTTGTGTACAAATGATAATAAAACCAGCAGGAATTGTCAATATCGGTTAAAAAGTTCCGACCGGGATAGCGTTTAGGTTTTTATTGGTAATCCCTAGTCCGAGCTCTCGCATAACCGCTAAGGCGGTGGCTGGCCGACCTAAGAAATAACGTTTGTTATTTACAGGGAAAACATACCAAGCCTCGCCATGACCATCTACTTGTAATAAAATCCTGCCGGCTTGCGCAATAGAAAATTTAGTGTTTAATCCCCAAGAACCATTGCCGATTGGGCTATATCCTCCACTTACTTCAGAATAATCATCATAACCATCAGTGTCAGAATCGGCTAAATTAGGATTAGTATCCAAGGCCTTTTCTAAAGCGTCTGGCAAACCATCGTTGTCACTATCAGCAGAAATATCGCCAGCTAAGCCGACAGCGACGGCAATTTTATTTAAATCACTACGACGAGCGCCAATAGATAAACGACGCATAGCTATTAAAGCTTGGTCTGGGGTGCCTAAATAATAACGCTTATTATCAGCCGGATTAACATACCAAGCCTCACCATGTGCCTCTACTTGTAACAAGATACGACCTCGCAAACCAGCTGGAGGATCTATTTGGTAAGGAGCGAGCGCTGTAGCCTGTTGAATATACTCTAGTTGTGTTTTTTCACCAGGCACTGGATCAATCTCCATAGATAATTCTTGTTTTTTGTTACCAGTCATGACGGCGTAATACGACACTTTTTCATTTTGTGAATCTACCGGTGATAAATACAATGTTAATAAACCACTGGTCGGTATTTTGAGACTAGCCATCAAACGACTACGATCAATAACCGAGTTACCATCAACATTAACTTGCTTAGCATATAATTTAACTGTCTCACCTACTGCTAATTTTTTATCTGGACGACGGATTATTAACTCCACTGAAGATAGATTTTTAGATACAAAATTTATAGCCGTGCAAGGAAAGGTTATATCATAAAACCAATGACAAGCATATTTAACTTTACTATCACAAACTTCTAGAGCATATTTTTTAGCCGGAGAAGGACTAAAAGAGTTTTTGGCATAACCATAAGCGTCAACTGTTCCATTTAAAATTTTAGCGTCGGCCATAGGCAGGCCCTCATAGCTTAACTTCTGCTCATACAAAGTATAACTAAAACCACCAACTATCTTAGACTCCGCATCATTAAAATTAAAACGCACCTCGGTTTTTAAACTACATTTAGTCTGGCTATACCTGTCTAATATAAAATTAAAAGTTGAACGCTTTTCTTTTTCTATAACTAAGTTTTTATAATTTTCTGTGCGACCGTCGGGATATTTAACTTGCGCTAAATAATTACCAGCTGAATATTGCCAATAAGCCTTACCGTCATCATTAGTAATAATAGAACCCAAAGATTTACCGTTAGTTAGACCACTGAGAGAGTCTATTTTTTGTTCGTATAAATCTAGTTTAACTTTAGGTAATGGCAAACTTGTGTCAGCGTCACGAATTGTAAAAATGGCGTCGCTTAATTTATAATTAATTTCTTTCCATTGACCATCAGTGGTTTGTAAAGAATAGTTCCAAAAAGAAACACCCTTGCTATTTTTAGCTTCCATTAATAGAAAAGGTGGTGAATCCGAAGCAGTATGGTTAGCCGATGGACTATAAATTATAGCCACTCCAGAGTTGCCAGTACTGGCACTGCCTAAAACAGTTCCACCTATAGCCTCCCCATAACCATTACTCACCTGAGAATAAAAAGTAATTTTAGCGTTATTAATCGTTTGCAAATTAACATTATCCATAACCCTAATTCTAAATCCGCTTAAAACAATAGTTTCAGAATAAGTATCACCGCAAGTTAAAAACATTTGATTATAAAACCAAAAATCACTTTGTTTTAAGGATGGGTTGGTAATATTTAAAAGATAGGCTTTTTTAGTTTCATCAACTTTTATTTTTATAGTTGCTTTACCTAAACTTTTATCGGTAGTCGCTGAACCAACCAAAGCACCTGGCTTTGGTTGACCATTAGCATCAAAAAGTTGTTCATAGACCTGAACCTTAATACCAGACAATAAATTACCAGTTGGATCTTTAACAACTATTTCGGCCACCGAAGAAGTGCAAGTGGCCGCTGATGCGCCATGTACTGTGAATAAAATTAGAGCGCAAATGCAAGCATAAAAAAATTTTGACATAGTGTTATTCAATTTTACCCCCGCGAAGATTTATCTCAGCGAAAGTCGAGACTAGCGTTTAGAGTCTCCCAAAGAAGTAAGACCACATAATATATTATAGCTCAAATTAAATAATTCGGCAAACAAAAAAGCCGCTCCTTACCAAACTAACTAGCAGAAGGAAACGGCTTCTTTTAAAGAGGTTTATCTAGTAACAGAAATCACTTCACCTAATTCGGCGTCAGGAGCATTGACAGTAATGCGTCCATTGGCAGACTTCTTAATCATATAGCCAACACCATTGGTAGCGCACGCAGTAGGACAAGAAGGGTCTAGTGGTACAGAGGTGAAATAAGTTTCATTAGTAGTTAAAGCGGTTAACTCGGCTAATGAACCTGTAGAACAGGTAGTAGTAGCAACGCCGGTTACACAAACCTCAAGCGCAGTATTTGTAATAGAAGTTGGTAAAGTGCCATTGTTGTCAATCGCATATTGATGAACAGCGTTTAAAATAGTGTTAACATTGCTCCAACGTTGAGTATTTCTAGCTTGTGCCAATTGTTTGGCTGGGTTAATGGCAATAATTACGATGGAAGCTAAAATGGCAATAATGCCGATAACCAGCAAAACTTCCACCAAAGTAAAGCCGATATTTTGTTTGTGGCTCATAATTTAATCTTAGTTGGTTATAATTTTTATTAAGTATAGTCTCCAACCTCTTTAAACCATACTCTATTTTTTTAATTTTACAATATTTTTTAAAAACTAGCAAAGTTGTTAAAAGTATTAACGAGTAACACTAATCGTCTCTCCTAATTCAGCACCTGGTGCAGCTACAACAATGCGACCATTGGCAGATTTCTTAACGGTATAACCAAGACCACTGGCATTACAACCAGTTGGACAAGTTGGATCACCAGGGATGGCTGTAAAATAAATTTCATTATCTGTTAAAACTCTTAAGTCGGCTAAAGAAGCACCAGAACAAGTGCTGGTAATAGCACCGTTAGCACAAATCTCTTTGGTGGTGGTCGCAACGCCGACTGGCATAGCACCTTTATTATCAATAGCGTATTGGTGAATGGCATTCAAAATAGTATTCACATTACTCCAGCGTTGAGTATTTCTGGCTTGTGCTAACTGTTTAGCGGGGTTAATGGCGATAATTACAATAGAGGCTAAGATAGCGATGATAGCTATAACCAATAAAACCTCGACTAAAGTAAAACCTGTGTGTTGTTTTTTGTTCATATTGAAGATTATTTATTACTAACGGGTAACGCTAATTGCTTCTCCTAATTCAGCATCAGGAGCCGAGACAACAATACGACCGTTATTTGTTTTTTTAACAGTATAACCAACTCCATTGGTATTGCAGACAGCCGGGCAACTAGGATCAATAGGAATCGCAGTAAAATATGTTTCATTATCAGTTAAAACACGGATATCAGCTAAAACCGAGGATGCACAAGTAGTAGTAGCTACACCATTGTTACAAATTTCTTGGTTGACCAGAGTCACACCACTCGGCAAAGTGCCCTTATTATCAATGGCATATTGATGGATAGCATTAAGAATCGTATTAACATTACTCCAACGCTGAGTATTTCTAGATTGGGCTAATTGTTTTGCTGGATTAATAGCAATAATTACCACTGAGGCTAAGATGGCTATGATACCTATCACCAAAAGAACCTCGACTAAAGTAAAGCCTTGCTTTATCAAAAAGACTTGAGACGAGTCTTTGATTTTTTTGTTCATAATGTTAATTAATGATTATTTTGATTACCAAGAACAAGGTAAAATATTTAATAAGTTTATTATAGCATTTTTTAAAAAACTTACCAAGCCCCTGCTTTGCCCGCATAGTACCCATAATCAACATTATCACTTCGTCAATAAAACATTGTAAATACCAGCCAAAAAAAGTAAGATGTTACAATACTTATCACTAAAACAGTTACCCACCAATACCGCCCAGCCAAATTAACAAAGGATTTCCACTTGGTTAAAAAACTGAAAAAATCAGTGTTATCAACAACCAGATTAAGATAGGGGGCCTGACAGGATTTTGTCAACATGATTAAACCGATGTTAACAGCATGTGGTAAAACATGGCGATCATCAAAAACTACTGTATTAAATTTATTAACAGGATGACCAAGCTGGACTTTTTTAGATAAGATTCCACTAACCATATCAGCTAAACCGTTTAACAGACTACCGCTACCAGATAAATAGCAGTCAAAAACTTGGCAACTATATTTCTTTTCATAATAATTTAAGGTCTGTTTAATTTCTGATAAAGTGCCTGGTAAACGCTGTTCATTAAATGGTAAAGCGGCTGATAACCGTAACCAGCCATTGTTATCAGCAAAAACAAGATTAATACTACGACGATTAAAATCTAAAATTAAACTATGATCTTCTCCAGTCCCTGGTAACAAAGACCTAAGTAAAGACAGTTCTTCAATATCAGCTAAAACTAATTTTAAATTAGCCAAAGCTAGCGTTTGCCGATAGTCATCAATAATTCGGCGTGGCGTAGCCGCAAAAATAACCATAGACCGATCAGTCTGTTTAGTTATAATATAATCCCAATAAAGCTCTTTTAATGGTAACGGCAAAATTTGGTGTAACTTGTTTAAAATAACAGCTTCTAACTTAGCTCTAGAGGCAACTGTTTCCAAAGCAAAACTATAAACATAAGTTTGAGATGAGGTTAGACTTATGGCCACATGACGACTGCCTATAAACTCTGGTAAACGCAAATCTTTAACGGCTATTTTTATTTTTTCGGCTAAGACATTGGCTTGCGTAACTGTATTATTAATAACCACTCCAGGCTCTAATAAAACCCGAGAGGCTACGATACGTTCTTCCGAAAACCAAGATAAACATTCTACAGCCTGATCACTGATTGCGATGGCTATGAAATTATTGATAGAAAAAGGCATGATATTTTTTACCCCAGCCAAGTCTGAGGTTACAAAAAATAAAATTTGAATAGTTGATTTTAGTTTACCATAATTAACACAAAAACAAAAATCAGGCACATAATTAGTGCCTGAAATTTGTCTAATACTTTTTATAAAAATGTAACACTATAAAATTCAGCAGATAAGAAAAAAGATTATTTACCTGTGAGACCTGCTAGAGCACTGAAGACAAATAAATGTTACTCTAAACAACAATTTATAGCCTTCTTTACTAGGCCACCTAACTTACCCATGAAACCAGATTTCACTTCATCTTTATTATCAATAGCATTATCGTCAATCTTTTTAACATCGCCAGTAGCAATTAATTTCATATTCAGCCCCCAAAATAAAGAATATAAATTATAAGCCTTATCAAATAAATCATAGGCCTGCTCTTTACCACCACGCCCCAATTCTTTAGTACCAACCTCCATTAAACGATAGCTGGCAGCTAATAAATGCTTAGAAATACACCAAACCTCTCCCTCATACTCCTTAATGATTCTACCTAATAAATCCTTGCGCATCTCACGAACTTCTAAAATTAAATCATAATAATCCGTCTTGCCGGTTTTAGCACCAGTAAAGAAAAAGTGCTCCTCAATAGAAACCAAATTCATAATAGCGATAGTCAGATCTTGGTCAGCCGATAAATCCAAAGGATTTTGTTTTTTTAGCTGATCATACTTTTCAACTAATTCTTGCCAATCTTTGTTTTCTTGTTCCATAAAATTAAGCCATAATTTCGGGCTATTAATTATTAGTCAAAAAATAAAAAACCAAACTAAGCAGCACGAGAGAACTAACGGGCATCGCCACCTTCTGAAAAGGAAATAGAGCTTTACCATAATGCTTTTTATAAGCATCGTAAGCCGAAGCGGCTAACCAAAAAACTAGACTACCACAAATAACTCCTAAAAGCAATTTATCAATTCCTAAAGATTCAAAGGCAACCAACGGATGACCAAACAAGCCCATAAATGGTAAAGGCAAAACCACCAAAGCATAATAAATCGCCGTAGTCGCTTCTTTATACCAAGGGAATTGCCATTTTTTTCCATCGAGCCAGTTAATGGTCCACATCGACATTGAGGCGGTTAAAGCACCGACCCAAATACCAATCACAGCATCATCAACACCAAGATAACGAGATAAACCAACGCCAGCGCCAACAGCTAAAGTGCATATCGGGCAAACAGCTGCAGCAGATTTAGCAAAAAATAACGACAAGGCTGTTATTAAAAATGTTCCTAAATATTTATTGTGCATAATTTATTTTTTGCTTAAAATAATTGATAATCGGTTCATCACCAATTAAACATTGGCCATCGGCCCACAAGAATGGCACGCCAATGCTTTTAATATCAAGTCCGCAGCTTTCGGCTCGCTTAGTTAGCTCGGCAGCATTAGTTGAATTACGGTAAACCTCTTTATGTTCCCAGGTTAATTTTTCGGCTGCCCCAGATGAATCCAAAAAATCTTGGACTATTTTACAGTGAGGGCAAGTATCACCATAATATAAAATTAAACCAGAGGTTGCTAAGACAGGAGTCTGTGCGACTATTACTTGTTTCTGAACCACTAAAGCCCAAATTGCCACCGGCAAAATCATTAAAGTTAAAACGGCTGGAAGCCAAAGTTTATATTTCATAAATTATATTTTAAGCCCTTCTAAGAAACTACGCAAATCACCCGATAATTCTTTGTTTTTTAAACCTAATTGAACATTAGCCTTAAGCCAACCCAGTTTGCTGCCAGTATCTAGCCATTCGCCTTCTAATACTTGACCATAAACCGTTCCGCCTTGTTTTAAGTATACACTAAAAGCGTCAGCTAGACGAATTTCTCCGCTAATTCCACCCTTCATTTCACCCAAAATCTTCATAATTGCTGGTGTAATAATATACGCGCCCACAGCGGCCAAATCTGAAGGAGCCTCGAGAGTTTTAGGTTTTTCTACAAAGCTTTGTATTTTATAAAGATCATTGCCATAATCAATGCCACCAACAACACCAAATTGACTAACATTTTCCAAGCCAACTCTAGACAAGCCAATCACTGGTGCTTGGCAAGTTTCATAAACTTTAATAAGCTGTTCGGATGGAGACACTTGACTATCATATAAAGTATCGCCAAACAGTACTAAAACCGGCTCATCACCAATTAAATGAGCAGCACAACTGATAGCCTGTCCATCGCCCAAAGGCATCGGCTGACGGACATAAGCAAATTTAGCCAAATCTGAAATGTGACGAACTTCCTCGACTAAATCCAGTTTATTTTTCTCGACCAGTGTACGATCCAGTTCGAAAGAATAATCAAAGTGATCTTCAATGGCACGCTTACCACGACCAGTTACAAAAACAATTTCTTCAATACCAGCCTCCGAGGCTTCTTCCACCAGATATTGAATAGCCGGTTTATCAACCACTGGCAGCATCTCTTTAGGCTGTGCCTTAGTAGCTGGTAAAAATCTGGTACCAAAACCAGCAACGGGAATAATCGCTTTAGTGATAGATTTAGCTTTTTGATTTGATGGTTGCATATGATAAAAATTGCCCTTACACCCCTTTCCATTTTAATAAATATTTAATCCAAGAAACAATATGAGTGCGAGTAGTTACCGAAGTGAAAAAATAATACCAAGGTGTCTGAGCACTTTCTCGGTTATGATTATGAATAATCTCTGCTCCAGGGTAATAAACCACTCGCCAACTTTTGCGATGAAAACGGCGACATAAATCAGTGTCTTCAAAGTATAGAAAAAACCTTTCATCAAAACCACCGACTTGAAGCAGGGCTTCACCGCGTATAAACATAAATGAACCTAACAGCCAGTCAACTTCGCTGGAACTTTCTTTATCAAAATCAGTCATTAAAAATCTGGATAAATCTTGGCGGCCAGCTACAGTTTGTCCCAAAAAAGTGCGACGATATAAAGGCGTTAAAGCGCTATGCCAACGAAAACAAGAGTCCTGGACTGTATGATTGGGGTTATACTGTTTAGGACCAACTAAACCAACTTGACTGTTAGCTTTCATGAAAGCATAAAGCGTCGGGATGGTATTCGGGAAAACTAGAGTATCAGGATTCATAACGCAAAGATACTTGCCTTTAGCACGACTAAAACCTAAATTGTTACCACCACCCATACCCAAATTAACTAAACTCTCTATCAAAATAACATCCGGGAATTGCCAGCGAATAATTTCGACCGAGTTATCCCCAGAAGCATTATCGACAACGATAATTTCATAGCTCAAATCACCCCAATCAGTAGCATACAGCGACTGCAGACAATTCAAGGTCAAGCCTTTCCTTTTATAATTAACAATAACAATGCTGATATCCATAATCGGTTTATCTTATAAAAAATTTGATTAACCAAAAGTAGCCAGTCAAAAAAACATTAGCCAAGCTTAAAGCCGGACTAGCCACCTCTTGATAATCTAGACGAGCGGAAAATAATTTAATTATTTTTTTATCATTTACCTTTCTTAGACTAATTGATTCCTGGCGTGCTTTGATTAAATATTTCCAAGTGCTCGGAGCTAAAAAATAATACCAAACTTTTAATTTCTCTTTAAGCCAACCACCCTTACTAGCTGAAAACAACATAGCTAGTTCTATTACTAAAACAGCTGGCAAAACTAACAATAAAGTAAGAAGGCTATAGTGTTTAAAAATGGAAATTAAGCGGTTACGATCCATCCAATAGAACTTGACAATAGATCGGCTAAACTCGTAGTGGTGATAGAAAACAGCTTGAGAAGACAATAACACCTGCCAACCGTTCAACCATAAACGCCAACCTAAGTCTTGATCTTCATTATACATCCAATACTCCTCATCAAATAAACCGATAGCGCGCAGAGCAGAAATTTTTAATAAAACCGCAGCACCACTTGGATAAGCTATTTGAAGCTCATCATACTTATCAATATCAGCTACTTGCCAAGTTTGGCGGTAGCCATTGCAATAACCAAAGCCTAAAAAGTGGGTAACATTCCCCAAGCTATTAACGAGATGCTTGTCCGGTGTCAACATAATTCTAGCCTGAACAGCACCGGCCTGTGGATGTTCTATGGCTAATTTAACTAATTGTTCTAAACAGTCAACTGCCGGATAACCATCCATGTTAAACAAGACGGCGTACTCATAATCCTCGTTTAAAATAATTTTTAAAGCTAAATTATTACCGCCTGCAAAACCAAGGTTATCAGAGCTTGATAAAAATCTTAAGCGTTTACTCCAGCCCTCACCCCAGATATTAATTGCCAGTTGACGAAAAGATTCAAACGATTCATCAGTACTACCGTTATCAACTAAAAAAATATCAAAGTTTTGATTACTTTGCTTTTTTAAGCCAAGCAAACACTCCCGTAAGTATTTATCGGCATAATCACCCCAATTTGGGCTAATAATAACGGCTAGCTTCATATATTCTATTATAGCGTATTATAGCTTATTTTAAAAAAAAACATTAGTCAAATTACTAAAAACTCAATAAAATATAAAAAACATTAAACTTGCCGACATTGCTTATTGTTGTTAAAGTATAATAATTACTACTGCTTGGAGAGACTTCCGCATTCACCGAAGTCAATACAAAAACATGTTAATAGATTTTGAACAACAATTATTTTTAAATGGTCTAAAAAGACTGGCCGGTACAGACGAGGCGGGGCGAGGACCGTTAGCGGGACCAGTGGTAGCCGCCACTGTGATAATCAATCATGATTGGCCCTTACCTGATAGTCTTAGGGCCGTTAATGATAGTAAGAAACTGACCACTAAAAAACGCGAAGCCTTATTTGAGATAATAAAAACTAGCGTACCTAATTATGGCATCGCCATTGTTGATCATCAAACAATAGACCATATCAATATTTTACAAGCCTCTTTAGAAGCTATGTATCAGGCAACTTTAGCTGCCGGTGCTAAATCTGACTGTTTATTGATAGATGGAAATCAACTGTTACCAAATTATAAACACCGTCAACAAACCTTGGTTGGTGGAGATGGTCTAAGCTTTACTATAGCTGCGGCGTCCATCTTAGCTAAAGTAACACGAGACCGACTAATGGAAGAATACGGCAAACTATACCCAGAATATGGCTTCGCCAAGCACAAAGGCTATGGTACAGCCGCACATTTAGCAGCTATAAAAAAATATGGTCCCTCGCCCATACATCGTCTTAGTTTTGCGCCAATGAAAAATAAAAAATAACTCTATTAAGTTTTTGTTTTAGACTCAAGCTTTAGAATAATAGCTAAGCTTGTAATTATTCTGCCAATAAACCAGGCTAAGCGTAATAAAATTACTTCAATTGGGCTGTGCCATTTTATAAAATATTTAAGCATAGACTGGCGAAAATAGCTTTGTGCCCGACCACGAGAAATCAGCTTAAAGCTCTGCCCCACATAATCTATGGCCACAGCCACGGGAGTATACCAAACCTGTAAACCGATGGCTTTAGCTCGCTGACAATAATCCACTTCTTCAAACCAGACAAAAAACCGTTCATCCAAACCCCCTAATTTTTCATAGGCAAAACGACGAATCATAAAACAAGCACCTCGAATAGAATCTACTCTAGCCGACTTGCTATAATCAAAATCTCTAGCCAGATAGCTATCTAAAATATGCGGAGAAAGATGCGGTAATTTTAAGGCGATGGCTGTTTGATCTAAAATAGTTGGAAAACGACGCACATGATGAATTAATCCGCCATACTCATTAACGAGCCTTGGTCCACTAATAGCTGCCTGAGGGTTAGCCTCAAGCCAATCTAACCAAGCGGTTAGAGTATTAGGCCGAAGCTTCATATCAGGGTTCAATAGCAGTAGATAGCGCCCCTTCGACTGGCTCAGAGCCAGATTGTTGGCGCGTGCAAAACCAATATTTTCTTTATTAGCAATCAACTTAACCCAGGAAAAGTGTTTTTTAATCATTTCCACGGTACCGTCCTTAGAAGCATTATCCACCACAAAAACTTCGGCATCCAAAGATTCTAAAGCCGCCGATAAAGACCGCAAATTTATCTTGAGAACTTCTTTTGATTTCCAAGAAACAATAATAATGCTTAATAACATAAATTATTTTATCCGCTTTGGGATTATAATTCTTTTTTTATTTTTCCAAAACCAGGTCCAAGCCGACAACAACGACCGATCAAAAATTAACGCATAGAGCCCTTCAGCGACTAAACCAAAAAATAATTTCATCAAACCGAATAAAGATTCCTGACGCCAATACTTCCAGACTAAAACCAATTGATGCTTTCTGGACCACAATTTAGCCTTTTGATTTTTAGTGGCTTGTGCTTTCAAACGAGCTAACAAACCAATCCCCCGCCCGGCCACACTGCGGTCATGCCACACTCCTGCTGATGGTACTAATTCAGATTTCCAACCAGCCAACTTTAAACGCATGGCTAAATCCGAGTCTTCTTTATACATAAACATTAATTCATCAAAATATTGACCGCTAGTTGTTACCGATTGCAAGGCGGACACACGATATAATCCAGCACAACCGGATGGCCCAAGAACCTTGGCATTATCAAAACGGCCATGATCGGTTTCCCCTTGCCCGATATCAACAAATCGCAAGCCTGACAATTTAACGATACCACAACTATCCAAACGTTTAGTTTTTTTATTCAAAAGAAAGTCCCAATAAAAAACTTTAGGTACCACGCTACCAAGTTTATCGTTAAGCATAATTGCGGCTAATAATTTTTCAATAGCTTCTTCCGACCACAGAGTATCAGGATTAACAACTAAAAAATAATCGGCATCCCAAGCAAGAGCTTCTGTAATTAAAATATTATAAGCCCGACCAAAGCCGATATTTTCCACGCCTGACAAATAATTAATTTGTGGATAATCCATTAAAAAAGAATGATTGGACTGGTCGGCTGGCTGATTATCCCAACACCAAAAACGAGCAGACGAGCCGCTCTTTTCTACTGCTAACAACAAACTTTTCACAAAGGCAGGCAAGTATTTGGCAGTAGCGGAGCCATAGACCAAAAAGCCAACTGCCAGTTTTACAGGACGAGCCATAGACTATAAAATATTAGCCAAAATTAATTTTAAATATTTCATAATCTCTTGCTGTTCCAATAAAGAGTTTTCAACTTCTAAAACAATATATTTACTGAAATAGTTTAGTGGAACGGTTTTGAGATACTCAAGGTCTTTCAAGCTACTAATCCAGTGACTATCCCCTCGTTTGCCAATTAAAGCATTAAAAATATCGTGCTTATAACCGCTGATATGGTTAACACCGATAGGTAAATCTGCTAAGACACTTAGCAAACGCCTATAACCAGGCTTATCGGTATCTTTGGTGTTCTGATAATGGGCCAAATCTAAGCAAACGCCGATAGCTTGGTGTTTGGTAAAAGTATCTTTATTAAAGAATAAATCTTTACGTAAATCACCATTTTCAACATAAATTAAACTAGCGTAACGGGCTAAAGAATCAAGCAAAACTAAATGCTCTGGATTAGCATGGCAACTAAAAATTTTTGTCTTAAACCGCTCCATTAAATAATCCAGCTCTTCTGAAAAAAAATCTTGACGCAAATGCACATAAGGGATATTAACCACACCACTAGTTTCCAGTAATTTGTATAAATCTTGTCGTTCTTCATAACTCAAGCAAGTCGGCAACAAAGCGATTTCTTTGAGGCCAAGTTCTTTAATTTCGGCCACCTTATCACGCCAATTTGACTTAGGCGTAGTAGTTAAACCAAATAGTAGTTGCTTTTTATCATTAGACATAAGACTTTTATAGCTTTATTTTAAGTTTAGCATTTTTTTAAAAGCAAGGCAACTTTATTTTTTCAAACTTTTTAATATTTTATCAACTTCGGTAAAAACCACCTTATTACCCTGGCGTGGATAACTAGCCAGCTTCTTTTCAAAAATAGGTAGTTTCTTTTCAAAATCTTTTATTTTAGCGACTGTTAGCTCTTTAGCCCAATCGCCATAACCGCTTTTACCAAGCTGATAGGCATTTAGAACTTGCTCAAATTGTAATTTAGCTGGTATAGCCAAATAAGGTTTACCTAAATACAAAGATTCACTAATTAAAGAAAAACCGGCATTAGCCACAATAGCCTTAGCCCCAGATAAATCACGCAAAAAGTTTTTTTGATCATAAAGACGATAACTAATCAAACCCTCGTCTATTTTTTTGTTTAAGCCATAAACTACAAATCTTTTTTTAGATTTTTTTAAAGCTCCGATAACATTATCAGCCGGAGAAGTGAAATAAACCAAAATATAATTATCTTGGCGAGGAACTAATTTTAAAACCTCTTGTCTAACAATTGGCGGTAAAATTGTGGTGCGATCCTCTGTAGCATTGGCCTTAAAAAAACTTAAAATCAAATAATTTCGGGACTTAAAAATCAAAAGTCTGGTAACAAGTTTAGCTACCAGTGCTTCAGCTTGGTAACGAAGCGGATAATCCGCATCGCTTCTGGTTAAAATGTGCTGATTATCTATAGACACCAGTGGTATTTTTCTTAAATTAGCCACAATACAGCTAAGTGGTTCAAAATCGGTGAACACGATATCTGGTTTAAAATTATCTATAATTTTTTTAACCCTTTCTAAAGATCTGGCAGCCTCAGGAGTCTTCAAAAGATTATCGAACATGGTCTCTAAATAGTGAACCTGATTTTTTTTGTAAGTAAACTTGAGACCAAAAATTTTCTCTGTATCAAAAAATTGCGATAAAAAATCAAAGCCACGGTCATAAGAAATAACCTTAACTTGATGCTTCTTCGATATCAGATAACTAATAATTTCTTTGGAACGAGCTGCGTGTCCAAAACCCTCCCCCGAAACTCCGTATAAAATTTTTGACATACTTAAAGGGCTGACTTAAAAGCATTAACCATTTTTTTAGCCTCCTCGCCCTTGTATTGTTTCTGTGGCCAAGCCTTTAACCCGTCATCCCCATATCTCGGAATGATGTGACAATGAAAATGATCAACAACTTGCCCAGCTGTAGCTCCATTATTAATAATAATGTTATAGCCAGAAACTTTTAAAGATTTTTTCATGGCCATACCAAGTTTTTTAACAATTTGCATCACATAGCCTAAAAGTAAATCATCTACCTCTTCGATGCTCTCGACATGCTTTTTGACAACTAGTAAAATGTGTCCCAAGTTAACAGGAGCGATGTCTAAAAAAGCTAAGACATGATCATCTTCATACACTTTATCACAAAGTAATTCACCTTTAATGATTTTACAAAAAATACATTGCATATATTTGAATACCATATCAAAATCCAAATATCCAATGTCAAACCAAAGGGCCCAAAATCTAAATCTCAAATAAATAACAAAAAAATTGGTATTATTTTATCATTTGATTTTTAAGCATTGATTGGAAATTGGAAATTAGAAAGTTGACATTTTATTATCACTTTTCCTCTCCCCAAACTATTACTATTATACCACTGATTACACAAAAAATAAACCAAGCTGATAAATTCAAAATAGAAAGCACTGATCTAGGCGCAATTATCTCTAAAAATATAAAAATAAGCAGACCAACAAATAGTACTTTAAATAGGACTACAACATATTCCAAAATTTCGGTACGAGTTATTTTGGCCATAGTTTTTTAATTAAATCTTTAAGTCCTGCCCCAGTGAACTCAGCTTTTATTTCACTGATTTGGGGTGGCGTTCCCTCCCCATTCCAAGACAACATCAATTCATAATTACCTTGATCCCGCAGGCTACTTTTTAAATCAAAATCGACTTCCACCACCCGGCTTTCAGCTTCAACTAAAGGTCGCTGATAATCGGCTATAATATACTTAATCCGTTGATCATTCATAATACTAGCATCCAACTGACGAACGACTGGTCCAACCAAGCCGTCAATCCAAAAAGTTAGACGACCATTTAAGCCAACTTTATAACCACCCTTACTTAAATTAAATCTGCAAACTGTTTTTTGACAATCGCCTTTATAAACAAAATTTTGATAAATTTTATCAACCACTAAAGAGTCTTTATCTATAGAAAATTCTCCTAAAGACTCGGGCAAACCGGTGGACAAAGCTAGATGAGAGCCAGAGAGCCATAAGGTAGTACCACGAGTTATTTGCACTGAACTTAGAAAGGCTAGTTTTTGTTGCTGAGTAGCTAATTCATCAATAATAGTTTTATCTCCACCGATCCAATCCCAACGATACAAACCTTCTGGTAGCTTGTCGATGCGAGCTGCTAATTTCAAAGAGTTGTCAATCTTTACAAAATCATTCAAAGTGTATTCTTTAACTAGCTTGCCGTCAGAAGAACGCAATGACAACTTAATCTGAGCATCTACAGTCGAGGCTTTAGTGGTTAAATCTAAAACAGCTACTTCGTTTTTGAGATATGTTTCAGCTGTCCAAGAACCTTTCAGGCCTGAGATTTTATGCCAATCGGTTTTAGCTTGATAGTTCTTAATAAAAAAAGGTTTAGTCCACTCATAATTGTAAACAGCCACACTACCCTCTGTTGGTGGGTTGGCTAAAAAATCTTCGACACTTGAATAATGTTCCTCGCGTTGCAATAACAATAAAGATTCTTTTTCTAAAACACCCCAAATCTTACTGGAAATTAATTCTGACAACCAACGATTGTCTATATTTCTTGTTTCATAACGCCAGAGCTGGCGATCTTGTAAAACACCAACAGCTAATGAGCCGGCATCGTTTAAGCGATAGCGAATTGTTAAATGTAATTTATTAAAAGGCCTGGAAGCAAAGATTGGAACATACACAGGAGAGCCAATTAATTGATAACCGTCGGTAGTTAACGAACTAATTCTTTCGAGTGGACGCCAAGTGCCAAAACGCTGGTGTGTATCAAAGGGTCGCCAAATATAAACAGCTCGCCCGAGCGGTACAACCAAACTCCAAAGAATAACAACAATCAAAGTGGCTAATAACCACCATAAAATAAGGGTATAGGTTTTGAGATATTTATTCAGCATTACCATACTTTAACCACTGTTTTGTCGTTTTGTCAATGTAACTCCCCTGGACTTTTTACTAAAAAAATGCTACCGTATTATCAATTAACCTAATATAAACTTATGACCCTGACACTTATTAAAAATATGGCCGAGAAAATCGGACAAGAAATCACTATAGCAGGTTGGGTCTATAATTTCCGATCTTCAGGCAAAATTATGTTCTGGCAAATTCGTGACGGTTCGGGTTTTACGCAAGCTATTTTATCCGCTACCGATTTAAAAGAAGAGCAATGGAAACTAGCAGAAAGCATTACTATGGAAAGCTCGGTACAAATTACAGGTCAAGTCACTAAACATCCAAAAAAAGAAGAATACGAATTAGCTGTTAAAGATTTTAAAATCTTCCAAATTGCTGAAGATTATCCAATAGCCAAAAAGGATCATGGTATTGACTTCTTAATGGATAATCGTCATTTATGGTTGCGTTCTCCTAGTCAATGGGCAATTCAACGTATTCGCAACACTTTGATTTTAGCAACTTATGATTGGTTTCGAAATAACGATTTTATAAAAATTGATTCCCCTGTCTTAACCCCCTCAGCTGGAGAAAACACCACTGAATTATTTAAAGTGAAGTATTTTGACACTGAAGCTTATCTGTCACAAACAGGACAATTATATCTTGAGGCAGCCATTGCGGCTCATGGACGAGTCTTTGATTTTGGCCCAACCTTCCGAGCCGAAAAGTCTAAAACCAGACGACACTTAACCGAGTTTTGGATGATGGACGCCGAGATGGCCTTTACAGACCTGACCGGTAATTTGGCCATTCAAGAGTCTTTAATTAAGTTTATGATTAAAGCGGTCTTAGAAAAAAATGTGGCCGAACTGGCAATTTTAGAACGCAATGTTACTGTTTTACAATCTAGTTTAGAAAAACCTTTCTATCGCCTAACACATAAACAAGCGGTAGCTAAATTACAAGAACTAGGCTCTGATATTAAAGATAATGAAGATTTGGGCGGAGACGATGAAACCTTATTAACCAAGATTTATGACGCCCCTATTTTTGTTACTAATTACCCAGCCGCTATCAAAGCTTTTTATATGAAGCGTAACGCTGAAGATCCAACTCGTGCCGAATGTGCTGATTTACTAGCTCCTGAAGGTTACGGAGAAATTATTGGTGGTTCTCAAAGAGAGGAAAACTATGACACCCTAAGAAAAAGAATTATTGAATTCGGCTTAAAACCAGAAGATTATGATTGGTATCTAAATTTGCGTAAATATGGTTCAGTGCCACATGGTGGTTTTGGTTTCGGCTTAGAACGTATTGTAACTTGGGTTTGCGGATTAAGTCATGTGCGTGAATCTATTCCTTTTGCCAGAACTATTTATAGACTAAAGCCATAACCCCCTGCTCTTAACTTTTTCTTTTTGATTAAAAAAATACAGTTTCTTTTTTAGAACTGTATTTTTTATTATTTAAAATCGACTATATATTACGATGCAAAGGCATACATAAAAAAGGCAAAGACTTGAGAATAGACACCGACAGCAAAAGTAACCATAACAAAACTATCAGCCATTTCACCCCATTTGGGGTGATTAGAATCTAGCGGTGTGGGCTCTTCAATGATAGGTTCGTCGTTACGACAACTACCACCGGTACAAGCTAAAGCTGGGTTACAATTTTTTTTAGACATATTTTTATTTTTATTTTTAACGCAGACTAATATCTACGCTACCTCAAAAAAGAGGATTTTTATTAAATTTAGTTTAGTTGATTAGTTTTCCGCTTGTTAGCTTTAAAAGCTATAAATTATTAAAGTCGGAACTAATAACGAAACTTATATTTTTAAAGAATAATAAATAGTGCTTAAAATAACCGAACCAAATAGAACAATTAAAAAAGCAATGGCCAAAGAGAAAACGAGGTTTAACACGCTTAACTCACCAGCCACTGCTTTCTTGGTTTTGTCTTGGGATTTCCAAGCAAAAACAAAAGGATTAATTTGATTAATAGTATTCATATTTTTATTTTTGTTTTTGTTTTCGTCCCTTTTGGCGGGAGTGGCCTTTTCAAACTTTCTATATCTACAGTATAGCAAATTTTAAGTATTCCGTCAACTGTGGATAACTTGGGGAAATGTCAAATATCCAATTTCCAATGACAAATCAATAGAAAACACTAAGAAATATTAGTTCTATTTATTATACTAGAGAATATCAAAGTTAATTCGTGAGCTTCTTGCCATAATTTTCTACATTCTTCAATCTTTTCAGCGTTAGTCCGAGCCGACATTCTTAACCAATAGGTTGTTTCTTTTGATTCTTTTTTGGAAATTCCTATTTTGTGTTTAAAATCTTTTTTAGATTCAGCGCAATCTGCCTCCATATAATTAGCTCCGATACTGGTTACCGATCTTATTAATTGACTAATAATTGATCTATTAATATTAGATTCTGGAACGGTTTTTACAAAATCTATAATCGCCTCACCAAAAGCTTCAGTCCTTAAACATAAATCGTATTTGACATTTGAATTTGGAACTTGATTGGAAATTGGATATTGTATTACTGCCCTAATACTTTTTTTACTTCAGCGGATAGTTGGCTAGGTGTCATACTGGATTTTACAAAATAACCATTAGCCCCCTCTTTAACACCACGATCAATTTCTCCAGTTTGCCCCAGATTAGACAGCAAATAAACTTTTAGTTTAGCTGTGGCAGCATCAGCTCGTAAATGTTTTAAGGTTTCATAACCATCCATTTTAGGCATCACTAAATCTAAAAGTACTATATCAGGTTTAGATTCAGCTATCACCTTTAAGGCTTCTACGCCATTAGAGGCAGTGTAAACTTCATAACCATCAGCTGTAAATTTCATTTTATACATCTCAAGCAAAAATTGCTCATCCTCTACGAGGACAATCTTAATAGCCATACATTTTTTTAGCCTCACGGCCACTTAAAATATTGTCAACTTTTTCCAATAATTGTTTGGGTGATAAAGACGCTTTAGTAAAATAATAGTCAGCACCGTGCGATAAGCCCTCACGCACATCAGACGGCTGGTCTAAATTACTTAAAAAACAAATCAAGGTGTTTTTATAATTTTTTGTAGCACGCAAAGTTTTTAAGACAGTTAAGCCATCCATTTTCGGCATAACGATATCTAACAAGACTAAGTCTGGTCGATGTTCGCGAATTAATTTTAAGCCGATTTCACCATCACGCGCTACAAAGACTTCAAAACCGCCCAACTCCAATTGAAGGCGATACATATTAGCCAACGACGGCTCATCTTCAACTATTAATAATTTTTTGCTCATACTATAGGATAATAATTTCAAAATCCAAATTTCTAATGCCAAATCAATGGGGGCCAAAATCCTAATTTCAAATGCATACCAAGATTATTTGGTGTTATTTTTTGTCATTTGATTTTTAAGTATTGATTGGAAATTGGGAATTGGAAATTTGACATTTTCTAAGTGTTCTTGGCTATCGGTATTTCAAAGATAAAGGTTGAACCCTTGCCGTCCCCGGCTGACTCCGCCCAGATCTTACCATTATGCGCCTCAATCATCATTTTGCCAACATACAGCCCTAGACCTGTACCTTCGGTGTGAATTAAAGACACATCCTGGCCACGACTAAACTTTTGAAACAGGTGTGGCATATCCTCTTTGCTGATGCCCATACCGGTGTCGGTCACACTATAACGCACCATATTTTTAAAGACCTCCAGCTTAATTTTTACCTCGCCTTGGTTAGTGTATTTAATAGCGTTGTCGGTGATATTAATAACCACTTGGCGAATCTTATTTTTGTCGATTTTGACCGCCGGCAGATTGGCTTGTTTTTCATAGTTAACCACTAAGCCTTTTTTCTTGGCCACTTCTGATAATTCCTCAATCACGCTGTCAGTAACCGATTCCAAGCTCTCCACCACAAAATCAAATTTAAGACGGCCCGATTCAATGCGAGAGATATTCAATAAGTCTTCCACCAAAGCAATCAACCGTTCATTGGATTCATAAATCTTTTTGATATTTTCTTCAATCGGTGGTGTCATCTGACCAAAAGAACCCTCCATCATCATAGAAGAATAGCCTTTGATAACCGTTAACGGGGTGCGTAATTGATGACTAGCAATGGAGATAAACTCAGACTTAGCCTCGTCTAAGCGTTTTAATTCTTCGTTGGCGGTTTGTAAATCTTTGGTGGCTAACTCCACTTCACGAGTTAACTTCAAATTGAAAGTACGAGTCTCTTCATACAGCCAAGAGTTTTCTAAAGACATGGCGACTTGCGTACCGACCACTGACAGCAATTCCACATCTTCATTATTATAAGCATCACCAGACTCTTTAGCACCCAGGGCGATGAAACCGACAATCTTACTTTTCAAAATCATGGGGACGATAACATCGACACCAAGTCGTTCACTATATTCTTTTAAAAAGCTACCTAAACCACCCACGGTTTTGTTTTTTAAGTCATCTAGCAAAACCACATCGTTTTTGGCAAAATAATTATTCAAAATAATTTTGTTTATTTTTATATCCCCCTGCTTAAACTTGAAACCGTAATTAAACTTAACATCAAAAACTTGTTGTTCGACACTGTAGTCTAAAATGGCCAAAGACTTAGGATGAAGTGCGGCTGTCAGATACTTTTCCACAGCCTGGCAGATGCGGTGCGGTTCTAAGGTGGAGGCTAATTCTTCGCTTAAATCGGAAATGACTTTTTTAGAATCATAAAGAGAGGTAAAAAAGTATTTGTTAGCGACGCGGAAAAAATAATCATGGAGAGGAGGGAAGATGCCGAGGGCGACGACGATTAAAATAAAGTCGAACCAATAAGACAAACTGTTTACCACGAAACCGATGAGGTATTTAAGAGCAAAGACTAAGACGGTGGTGACGAACAATGAAGAAAGATAAACGATGGATTTGCGCAATACGAGCTTGATGTCCATGAGGTGATAAGATACTATCGAGTAACCGATTATAATGGTAAATATAAGCCCTGATATATAAGAGAAAGGATAAATATTAATACCGTATGCCGCTAAAAATCCCAACGGTCCCAAAAGTGCAAATTGTATAAAAGCTATTAACGCATATTTTATACGCTCTTTTTCAATGGACACATGTAACGACAAATAGTATCTAAATATGTAAATAAACCAAAGTGATATGTAAACAGAAAAATAAACTAAAAATACGTTATGAAACATCAATGCTTTTGAGTGGGCACCCCAGGAATAAACATACGCTACTCCTAAAAATAAATTTGTAGGTATTAAAGAGAAAAAAATTGATGAAATAAAATAACCAATCGCAATTATACTTTGAGTTTTTTTATTGTGTTGATTAACTAAAGTGAAACCAAAACTTAACATCGAAACAGGAATAAATACTACCCCGACATACACAATTCTGTCCCAAAATAAAATCAGATCTATATTACTTCTATTAAGAAACATCATGAAAGTTCCGAACATCCAAATTAAAACAAAAAAACAAAAAATAAGAAACGATGATTTACTTTTTGAATATTTAGCATATTTAAAAACAATTATTCCTAAAAAAAGAACCAACACGGCACTTACTAACGGTAACAACGAAGATATTCCCATAGTTTTATATTTTCTATATCATATCATATAATACAATATAAAAAAAGGGAGTGCAGTGCACTCCCTGATATACCATTTATATCATTTTTGTCTCATCATCATCTTGATTGATGTAGTTGCATATGTAATTAGTTTCAGTTTTACTTTCACCAATATTTAAATCAAATGACTTAACTTTTTTACCAAAACATCTTGGATACGGAATGTTAACATTATATTTACTAAATAATGTCGATATTAAATCCATATTTTCTTGGCTAAAATTAAACAGATCAATTTTTTTTAAATACTCATCGTCAGGATTATCTTTTATTGCATTACACCAGACTAGAGCTTCCATAAAGCATCCAAAAGTAATTCCTTTAGACAATCTGAACATTTTGTAAGATACAAATCCTAAAACATACTTAAGTTTAGTGCTATACCCATTACCCGCATCTTGCCTAATAACAACGCTCTCGCATTTATGATATTCTTCTTCAGTAAGGTTTGATGGTTCAGACACGTCAACGACAAGCAGTTTTTTGTGTTCTTTTCTTAATAATTCTATTCTATCAGCAGATAATCTGATTTGGCTACTATGAGTACATGCAACAACCGCATCAACCTTACCAGCACCTTCAAAAGAATTGGATATTTCAATGTTGTATTTAATTTTCATTTTTTTCAATCTACTGTGACTTGAACCAACTCCAACAACATTAAAGCCCTTTTCTACTAAATACTTAACCATAAGCTCCCCAAGAAAACCATATGGCCCAATAACACAAATTCGACTAGAGTCACTCTCTAAACCCGACTTATTAAATGCTCTTAAAGTTTCAGCTAATAGCAAATAAAAAGTACCATTGTCACCAATTGTAAATAATATATTTGGGAACATTTCTTTAATTTCTTCTCCATTAACACCGAATAATCGCTTCGTAGATGCTGCTAGCAGTATAACTTTTGCTCCATTTTCTTGAGCATGCTCAATCGCAGCAACACACTGTTCTTTGGCTCTTTTGGCGGAATGTGCATGAACTATATCTTCGCTAAGACTGTATATCGCTCTAGTTCTACCAGAAATGCCATTTAAGTAGTATCTCGGTCCATTAAAATGCCCAAACTCAGGAACATGTTTCCCTAAGAATCTTTTTTTGTCTACTTCATCTCTTATATTTGTTATAAATACAACGTCATAGTCTTGACTACCTAAAATTCTTCTTAAGCCTAGTCTCCAGTCTAATAGCGCAGAAAAAAATCTCCAAATAAACCCTAACATAACGACCTCCTAATAACTACCATTAACATTCTACACAAAATAGATTCAATTATAGCCTTTGCTTCTTTATACATGACAATCTCCTATAAATTTATTTAATTTTAACGAACTATTTCATTAACTATATGCACTATATCACTTTTTCGCCTTTTTGTCAATTGTTTTCAAATTACCCTTATTTTAGCCAAAATATTGCTTATTTTAACACTGACTGATAATTTTTAAGCATAAATATCGCATCAGTTTTCAGATGATTTCTAATCCAATCCTTCTCTTTTTCACTCTCTACTAACTCACCCAAGCCCCTTAATAAATCATTATCATTGATTTGCTCTATAAAACTAATGCAATCGGCTAAATATTCCTTAGTGTTTTTGCCAGTTCTGGCTCGAATTATTTCCGCATTGATATCCCAATTATTTTTGGCGAAATAATGGATATCATAAACATCTCGCATGGCAGTTTCGCTTCTTAATGTCAGCGCCGCCAATTTGCTGGCAAATAGGTAATCCTGTTTAGCCGCAAACATAGAAATACCAAGATATTCTTTTAATTCGTAGTGGTCTTGGATATGCTCGGCTAGTTTTCTAACATTAATTTCAACCTTAATATTATGATCAGCATCACCATAAGATAGCAAAGCAAAAACAGTAAACCGTTTAATATATTGATCTTTTATTTGCCCATATTTGCCTAATACATTAACAATTTTTTCTAAAACTAATTTTTGATTTTCTTCATTTACCACCAATAAATCAAAATCCAAGTCCACTGAAAATCTCGGCAGCTTATAAAAAAAATAGGCGCAAGTACCGCCCTTGAAGCCTAAAAGCGAGCTAACTGCCACATCCGAATAAAGGTCTTTTAAAATCTGACCCATTATTAATTGATGTTTTTCTCTATTTAACATATTGATTGCGATATTTATTTAAACGTTTAACCATTGCTTGATTATTATAAATTTTTACTAATTCATCGCACTTGTCCCAATTGATAGATTTCAAATTATCAAAATAATAGTCGGAAAATAAATAAATCATATCCAAAAAAGCTCTTTCTGGAGTGGCGATACTATAATTATCTCTACTGATAATGCCAGCGGAATTGAATAAAACCAAATCTTTTAATTTTCTAAAAGTAAAGGCGCGTCCGTCTATTTTTATAGTTTTAGGCCACTTGGAGGCTACAAAAACTGCGTTGTAGTGCTGGAAAATTACGCCAGCCTCTCGTAAAACCGTTTCGAAGCTGATGTAAGACGGGGTATAAAAACTGGCGGCCAATTCTTTTAGATTATAATCTTTATTTTTAGCAAAAACGCCTCTGGTTAACTTTATTAAAACTTTTTGCTTGACATAATAAGCGATTTTAGCCTTTAGGTTATTGGCGTTAGTTTCTTGCCAAATCAAGGCCAAGTCCTTATTAGTGAAAATGGTTTTTGATGATTGATACAATTTTGCAGTTAAATTATCCATATGTTTGCTGGAAGTAATATAAAATCTTACTTCCATTATACATTGTTGTGTATAGCGTGTCAACACGCTAAATTTCACAAAACCATAATACTCAAATTAATAAGAATTTAAGTATCGTATTACTCAAATTTTTATTAATTTAATTAATATTTTCGCCTTTCTGATCTATTTCAATCAAGCCTTTTTATCAAGCAATTTTTTAACCTCACGATCAAAGTCAGATTCCAGTTGACGATCTTGAGCGATTCTATACTTTTCGTATTCTTTTTCTGCCAAAACCAAAGCTACTTCATGGCTGATTTTTCCATTATCTTGCAAGATATCTCTTTCATTAAACTGCAAAAAGGCATCCAACTTTTTTATCCAATCCTCCATATTCATTATAATACCTTTTTGCGCTTGCGTTTCAGCATATTCAAGATACATCATTACAACACGATTTAATCCGTCCAGTTCCTTTTCATCAAGATAATTCTTAGCAATACCAACATCCGTTTTACGAACAGCACCTTGAGGCGCGTTTTTCCAGCTAGTTAAACCGAGATTGCTTTTTTGGCTATCAATTCTATGATAAATAATTTCTGACGCCGTTTGACCACTAATAGCGAAGTGCAATTTGTTTTGCACTGTAGCGAAAAAAGTTTTGGTTATTTCTGCATTCGGATTATAATCGGCACTACACTGGGCATAGATATCAGTAATTTTTTGATAAAATCTGCGTTCGCTGGAACGAATATTTCTAATACGCGCCAACTGCTCTTCAAAATAATCTTGGCCAAAAATATTACTTGGATTTTTCAAGCGCTCATCATCCATAGCAAAACCTTTAATAATATACTCCTTTAGAATTTGCGTGGCCCAAATTCGAAAACGAGTTGCTTGTGCAGAGTTTACACGATAGCCAACGGAAATAATGGCATCGAGATTATAAAAATTAACATCTCTCTTAACTTGTCTTTCTCCCTCAATTTGAACTTGTGCAATTTTTGCACTTGTTGCTTTTTTGATTAATTCACTTTCAGAATAAATGTTTTGCAAATGCTTTGTAACAACACTTCTGTCAACGCCAAACAACTCTCCAATCTTAGCCTGTGTTAGCCAAATAGTTTCATTGTGCAAGAAAATCTCCACTTTCACTTTGCCGTTTGGCGTGGTGTATAGTAGAAATTCTGTAAAGGCATTATGTTTAATAACTTTTTTCATATTTTTGAGCTAAAAAATAATTAAACTCATTATAACATACTAGAACAGAAAACGAAAGAGGTGCAAAATAGGTAACAAAAATCCGCCTATTTAGCGGATTATCTATAACATTTTATCATTCTATTAAGCCTCCACAAAGGCGACTTTTAACTCACAATTAAAAGCCTCGGCAATTTTATGCAAAGTTCCGGTGGTTAGATTCTGCTGGCCGGCCTCCATACGAGCCACATTACTCTGGGTAGTTCCGATTTTTTCAGCTAAATCAGCTTGCGACATCTTTTTTTTCTTCCGTAATTGCAAAATCTGATAAGCAATTTCCAATTGCTTACCGAATTCGTCATAAGCCTTTTTGAATTCAGGATCTTTTAGACTTTCGTCTAAATAGACTTGAAAATCATTATTCATATAATTGCGGATTATTTATTACATCTTCCATATTTTCTTCAGCTCTTTCAATTTCTCTAATCGGTGTCTTATCGGTTTTCTTTAAAAAAGCATGTAAGAAAACTATAGTTTTTTTAATAAAAGTAAAATAAAATATTCTATGTCTATTGGTGCTAAAATCTACCCTAAGCTCTCTTATTTTTCCCTTGATGTGTTTTGAATAAGGCTCATCTAAGTACCCCCTCGCTAAGCCTTAAAAACTCTACATATTTAGCTATTTTAGCCCGATCTTTTGCGTCAAGTTTTTCGAGATATTTAAGAATAGGAACGAACCCATCGTTCTTTTTATAAAACCTGGCTCGATAGTCGTCCTTATTATATATCATAAATGATATATTGTCAAGAGCTGTTTATTTCCCTGTTACTTCTCTAATCTTCTTAATCAACTCATGAACATCAAAAGGTTTTTCTACCAACCCCTTCACTACTGGCAAGGCCTGAAAATTATTATTAGCTTTTTGAAAATCCTTATCATTAATCGGCATCGCGGAGACAATAATTACCGGCACGGTTTTTAAATCGTCATCGGCCGACATAAACTTACAAATATCAAAACCAGATACTTCAGGCATAGTTAAATCAACTAAAGCCACGTCGTATTTATCCGATTTTAATTTACGCAAACCCTCTTTGCCAGATAAAGCAAAATCGGCAGTAAAATCTTTCTCCAGACTCAAGACGCTTTTAATCAACCCATTGATGTTGATGTCGTTGTCGATGACTAATACTTTCATATAGTTATGCTCCCCGACTTATGCCGAGGATGTTTATTATAATTACATTATTTTTCCAGCACGAACTAAACCGTTATCGTCAACATCGGCTGACGACAAAGCCGTTTGCCGTTCGTCATCATCCCAAGGCACGGCCACATCGGCTCGCCAACGGTTCACCTGCCCTGTTACTTGTGCTGTCGGCTCTACGCCTGTAACATCCACCTTATTCAATTCATCAATATAATCTAAAACTTTACCAAGCTCTTTGGCATATTTTGTCGCTTCTTCATCAGTGATTTTTAGCTTGGCCAATTCCGCTACCTGGGAAACCTTTTTGGAATTCAACATACAAAAAGTAATTTCAAATTTTTTATTTATAAACTAAACTTCTTTTCATCACAACTTCTAGTTATCTTAGCAAAAATTAATACTCTTTCATGGGTTTCTTGCTAATATTTACGACACATTTCAGAACAAGTCGGGTCAGCTTTCGATAACATTTGCAACCAATACTTTGTTTCATTAGCTTCTTTCAAACAAATTTTTATTTTGTGATAAAAATCTTTTTTACTTTCCGCTTGATTAGCTTCCATATAATTAGCGCCAATGCTCGTAGCTGATCTTATTAATTGAGATACTAACGGCCGACTAATTTCATCCTTTTTAACCTTGTGACATAAAGTTATCACACATTCTCCATAATCAGCAACTCTTTTTTATAAGTTATAGATCATAGAAAATTAAAAATTGTTTTAGCTTCTGCTTCCGAATAAATCTTAATTCCTAGTTTTGTTGCTTTTTCCAATTTAGAGCCAGCGGATTCACCGGCGATCAATGCCGTGGTTTCCTTGGTGATCGTTTCTGAAGTTTTACCGCCCAGGGTGCGAATTTTTTCTTTTAAAACTTCACGCGGAACAGATAAAGTCCCAGTAATCACAAAAGTTTGCCCCGAAAGTGGACCATCAGCTCTATGATTAAATACTAGTTTAATTTTAGCAGAACTTAAAGCGGTAAGCAAGCGTTGGTTGTGTTCATCATTAAACCAATCTTTAATACTAGTGGCAACAATAGAGCCGACATCAGGTAAAGCTTCTATTTCCTCCACACTCAATTTGGCCATAATTGCAAGCAAATTGGTCGGCGTAGTAATGTTTTGCTGATTAGAGAAAAATCCAGCTAGCGAATCGGCAGTTTCTTCTCCGATATGCCGAATACCCAAGCCATAAATAAAACGAGGTAATTCCACTGTTTTCGTAGCCTCAATAGAGTCTAATAAATTATTGCTAGCCTTCTCGGCAAAGCCTTCTAGGCTTAATAAATCCTCACGATGCAGATTGTACAAATCAGGAATCGAAGTAACTAAACCAGCCTGCCACAAAGCTTCTAAAATCTTGGGCCCCAAACCATCAATATCCAAAGCGCCTTTACTCACCCAGTGCCGAAGCGCGCGGATTTTGGAGCCATAACAATCCTTATTAACACAGCGAATAGCGACCTCATCGGCAGAATGTTCCACGGGCGAATCACAAATCGGACAAATTTTTGGTGCTTCGATTATCTGTTCATTGCCATCACGCAAATTAGCCATAACACCAATAACTTTAGGAATCACATCCCCCGCTCGTTCAATAATCACGGTGTCGCCCAAGCGTAAACCTAAACGCTGAATCTCATTCCAATTATGAAGTGTAGTGCGACCAATAGTGACACCACCGAGAGGCACGGGCTCCACCACCGCCGTTGGTGTTAGGACACCAGTGCGACCAATTTGCCAAACAACTTCTAAAAGCTTAGTAACGGCCTGGGCCGCCGTAAACTTATAGGCACGCATATACCGCGGACCTTTCCCCACCACGCCTAAAATAGGCCAAAGTGATAAATTATTAACGACCAAAACGCAACCGTCACAATCAAAACCAACTTTTTCCCTTGCCTGTTCTTGGTTGTGATGAAACTTAATGGCCGAGGACAAAGTGGGGCAGTATTTATTTTGCGGTAAAACTTTAAAGCCTAAGAGTTTAGCCAGCTCGTGTTCTTGCTCATGCCGAGCCAAGCCGAAATCGGTAATAATATCATAACACCAAAAACTCAATTCTCGTTCGGCCGTGATTTTAGAATCCAGTTGGCGAATAGAGCCAGCGGCAGCATTTCGGGGGTTAGCTAAAAGTGGCCGACCCTCTTTCGCATACTGTTTATTTAATTTAGCAAAGACTTTAGCCGACATTACAGCTTCACCACGAACTTCAATGTGGCCATTATCTACAGCCTCCAAAATTTTTGTTTGCTCGTCTGGAGTAATTTGTAAAGCAGTCATCTCGGCCTCTGTCGGACGGCGAAGTTTAAGCGGAACACTCTTAATAGTGCGCAAGTTTTGCGTAACATCTTCCCCCACTTGCCCATCGCCTCGCGTCGCCCCTAAAACAAAAATACCTTTTTCGTAATTTAAACTCATAGCCAAGCCGTCCATTTTTAACTCAGCATAATAATCTAATTTGGTGCCGGCTGGCAACAATTTAATTAGCTGGTCTTCCCAGGCCTGTAGTTCCGCCTCACTAAAAACATCGTAAATAGAGAGCATGGGCACCTGATGGCGAACCTTAGTAAACTTATCCAAAGGCTGACCGCTAACTCGCTGAGTTGGCGAATCTAAAGTGACTAATTCCGGATAATCATTTTCCAGTTGCTGTAATTGATTTTTAAGAGCATCAAAAGCCGAGTCGGAAATAGTTGAGGCGTCTAAAACATGATAGGCATAATTATGTGCTTCAATTTCTTGGCGTAATTTAGCAATTCTGTCTTTAACTATTTGTTTGTCCATATAATAATTTACTTCCCGTATCACAGGCTATCTATATTGTGTAATAAAGGTATTTTAGAATATCTTTGACAAAAAGTCCAATAAAAAACTGCCCAAAAATGGACAGTCGATTAGTAATAAAAAGCTTTACTAGAAGCAATATCGGCCACAACCATCGGCAATATCACCAGTGCCACAATATGGCACACAAAAGAAGACTTCCAACTCCCGATTAGTGCCCTGGAAAGAGCCACGAGAATTAAGAGTTACTTGATTAGTCATAACTCCTGATGTCGGGAAAAAAAACTTAACACTATATTTAGGTAAATTATCATTGCCAAATAACTTGACAATACTCGCTGCTTCATTGCCAGCTGCTGGATTTGCATCCTTACACTCTGGTGGTAAATTTGGTATTAAAAAATATTTGGTATCAGGGATTCTACACGTAAATAAATCTTTATCACTATTACCATGGCCATAAAGCTTAAACTGTAAAGCCGACCACTCTACGCCAGCCTCTGCGGCATAAAAAGCTTTAAGCGAAGCTCCTTCAGCACGCTGTCTTTGTAAGCCGGAGGTAATAATATCAGTAGCAATCATGGCCATCGCCATCATGCCAAAGAGCAAAAATAGCGTGGTTAGAAGGGCTGAACCGTGGCGGATGGATAATCTCATATTAAAATTGTTCAATATTACGCGCGGTCACAAAATTATAATAATCCACTATTGGCGTGTCCCAAAGCTGACTATTTAATTTCAAATAAAAAGCTACAGACGGCGGTTTACGAGTTCGATCGCCGAGAGCTGTATAATTTATAAAATCGGTCACTTCAAAATTTAATAGCTCTACACCTAAATTGATCGGGGTTACCCACGCCTGTCTTAAAGGACGATTAGAATTAGAAGAGTCACAAAGCGAAAGATTATTAGTTATAGGTAAACATCTTTCAACTTTTAATCTACTGAGATTATTATTTTGACTATCTGTTTCTAAAAAATAACGAACGCATTCGCCAGAAGAATTAATAAAAACTAAATCGGTATTAGATCCGTTTGTGTATTGGCAATAATAATTATTATTAAAATTTTGACCAACGCACTTACTGGCTTGATTATCTACAAAACTACCGCAACCGCTATCATCGTAATTTGGCTTAGCGGTTCTAATTTCTCTAGACATGGATTCAAATAAAAACTCGGCGTGGTCTTGCACGGCCTGTTTATAAACCAATTCACGACTAACCCGTAAAATGCTCATAAAAGACTCGATGGCAATTAACATCACTACCGAAAAAACAGCCAACGCAATAGTTAGCTCGATTAAGGTTATGGCTTTAAATTTAATACTTTTGCGCATAATCGGTTAAAAGAGTGTTTAAAATAAAATATTTATCACTACCTCGCTCATTCCAATAAACAATGGAACGGACTTCTAGCGAATCATCTTCGGCGTTGTTAGCTGTACTGTTATCTCGATAAGTGGTTTCTATGACGCGATGAAACTTAGTTGGAGTGCAACCCGCCTGCGGTAAAACCAGATTTATGCTATCGGTTGTGCCGGCTTGGCTATAGTAAAAATTGTTATTTTCGATTTCACACAAATACACCAAGGTTTTTTTATCTTTTACATAATCATTAGTATTTTCAGAGGGCGTAAATCCGAAAGTGTCTGAATTTTTATACCAAACAACTATGTTTTGTCTATTGGAGTAGATATCACCAATTTTAATATTTTTATCTAATAAAAACATAGCACTGGTACCGTCGGTGTGGTCAGAGTCATTGGACAAACTATACGCAAAATCCTTGTTAGCTTGCCAGTTTTCATTACGAAGATAGCGCACCAACTCGATGCCCTCTTGTGCTACCACTCTAGACAAAAAGCTGTCACGGCTAGCTAAACGGACAACGATAGTCTGCTTAACTAGGGCCATAATACCCATAAAAGCCGTAGTTACTATAAAAGTGACTATCAGTATTTCTATCAATGAAAAGGCTTTTAATTTAATCATATTAGCGTTCAACATCAATCAAACCGAAAAAGTTAAGGGAGACTACTTTTTCAGATTGATTAAAACTATCTTTTAGAGTGATGTGTAAGGTGTCGCAAAAATTGTTAGCTACTGGGACCTCTGTCGTAGTGTTATTATTCCTAGTTATTTTTACTAAAGGGTTTGGTGGAGTAAAGCTGATGGCAGCTGAATCTATTTCAACAGGCTCATCTGTACCGATTGTGCAAACAATCTTAGAAATGGTAATTTGTTTTGGGAATTGAATAGTTTTATACAATTCGTCTGTTTCATATGTTTCATTAGTGTTTGTATCTACCCATAATTTATATTCGGAGCTATTATTTTTATCTATATACAAACCCCAAATATTATTGCCAGCAACATCTTTCCAGGCCTTAGACGAGGCGGCATAGGCTTGCATTAAACGACCGCTACCAGCTAAACTTTGGGCGGTGTAAATAATTTCTATTCGCTTCGCAGAGTTACGATAGGCCACGGAAGACAAAGTTAAAACCGTTACTATCATACTGACAGTAACCATTAACTCTAAAAATGTAAAAGCTTTATTATGACGCATATTTATTCTACACGGACTTCTTGATAACCACTGGCATCGGCACAGGCTTTGACAGGAGTGCTTTCAGCCCAACTACTGACCGTAAAATAACAGGTACCATTTCCATTATCACACAGCTGATTAAGAGTGCAGCCCGTTACTCCATTAGACGAGCACATAGTTGTCGAACTATATACGCGGACACGATATTTAAAATAAATAAATCTATCGTTGTTAGCTAGAGTATCAGTAAAATATTCAACAGCAGTCTGGCCTCTACCTTGCCAACCCTCTAGACACACGCCGTTAACATCCGCTTTACAACGCTGAACATCAAAACCACCGGTATTAACCGGAAAATTACTCGGATCCGCATTAAAGTACGTCCAAGTTAAATAGACCTTGGCTTCGCTTGGGGCATCTTTATCGGAACAAACGGTTCTTAAATTTAAGCTAGTTATTTCCAAGACACTGGTTTGACGAGAAAAAACATCGCTAGAAACACAGGCCAAAATATTACAGCTATTAACCGCATAATGATAGGTATAACCGACATCCAATCCGTTGCCATTATTACTGTCGGTAAAAGTGTAGCTCTGAAAACCTGTTTTACTACTAATCAATCCAAAATCATTTGTAGCATTGCCAGAAACCTCATTACAAGAGCCGATACAATTACTCCAATCTCCTGAAGAACAAGAAATACTACTACCTTGGCATGTCCATACAGCAGGATCGCCTCCGTCTGACACACAAGCTGTTACACAATCTTTTTTGAGTGTACAAGCGTTACCGTTGTTAGATCCACCAACACACTTTCTATTTTTTCTGTAAACTTGATAATAATTAGCTCCAAAAGCCGGAGACCAAGAAATTTTTATCTTATGACTCTCATCATCTTTAACTAATTCAGTACTGGGAATAGTTAGATCAGGACGACCATTAACCACATAACCCACTCCCTTAAAGCTTAGCCAACCCAAACCACAGCCTTTTTCGGTGTTATCAGAGAACTTACAACCACTCCAAGCGTAGCCACTTAATTTACCCCTTTGTGGATCAGAATAGACGCCCCAATCTTCAGGAAGTCCTTCTCCAGAATCAATAGCATAAACATAATAACTGGGATCATTATTCAAACTAATCCAACCTTCGCTACCCATAGATAAAACATAAGCACAGCCACTTAATTCTCTGGTCGCTTTATTAAACTTTGCCCAAGTACTACCAACTCCGCAATTTGGATTAAGACTACCGGTATAGTTAAAGAAAGCAATCCAGCCGACATTATCCGACCAAGCCCAAGAATCTGTAGCAAAATCACAAGTATCATTAAAGCAATTGCTTACCGCCACACCATAACCTTTACCAGTATTCCACATCCTTATCCAACCAATAGTATCAGTCCAGACATACCCTCGCAGAGGAGCGGAGGTCGTGCTGTCAGGTAGGGCGGCATTAACCGAATGAAGATTATTCCCCCACAGCCTCCAAACAGTCAATGACAAAAGGCCTAATACAGATATTAGGCACAGGGAAAAAATAAGTTTATGATGTTTTTGCGGTAGCATATGGTGGATTAGTTTAGATTCCCTTCCCTCACCAATGAGTACATTGGCTCGCCGGGAATGACAGAATAAGCTAGGAATAACAGCATAAGCCGGTGGTCTCGGAAATGACAGCTTTTTATGTCACCCCCGGCATTTTGTACTCAAAATGGGAAGGGGGTTTCGGAAATGACACCATAAGCTAGAAGTGACACGATGTAAAAATTACTGTCCAGCCTCGGTAGCTGGAGTTTCGGTGGCTCTTGGTTGATTTTGTGAGGCAGCTTGAATTTGTTGGTTTAAAAAGGATTGGATATTGGCTAAATTATTGGCATTATTTTGAATAGCTGCTTGTAAATTTGATAATTTTTCCGCCTGATAAAAATTAACAGTAATTAAAGTAATTATTAAAGCGGTGGCTAGTAATAAAATCAGACCGACGGAAATAACTTGAGTTTTATTGTCTTTATTGATGGGCATAAATATAATTTAACTTATTTAGTTTTGGGGGCGGTAACTTCTTTCAGCCAATCGCTGATTTGTGTGATGTCGGCAGTTTGCTTGTCGTTTATTGCTTCAGTTATTTTAATACTGTTAGACAACTGCCAATTAATTAAACTGAACCAACCTAAGAAAACACCACAAATAACTAGCGCAGCCGAGATATAATATTGTTTAGACATAATTTTAAATTAATTACAATAACCCATAGCAGTACAGCAAGCAGCTAAAGAATCGGTCTTACATGCTGCCTCGGGTAAAACTCTTTCACAAACTAAAATTCCACCAAAAAAATGAATAGACTTCCAACCGGTAGCAGTTTGAACGCAGCTAGACGACGGTATAGCTAGCGCTTTATAATTACTAATTTTTATGCCAGCCTTAATTTCCAGGCGACCATTAACTCTTAAATAAGGGTCACTAGAATCTGAAAATTGTCCGTAAAGTAAAGCGTTATTAGCGGAAGGACTGCTTGTCGTCCTAGCTTTATTGTCAACAATAAATAAACTGGTGCTACTACTAATATCATAACCAGAATAATAGCCTAAAAAAACATTAGAAGAGCCTATATTAGCATCGCCAGAATTAGTTCCTAAATAAGTATTATTAGATCCATCCTTCGAAGCCTTACCACTGTCATTACCAACAAAAACGTTACCTGTACCTATATTACTGTAGCCGGCTTGAACACCTATAAATACGGAACCAGAAGTAGTAGACATTGCTCCCGCTAAAGATCCTATGGCAGTATTAAAATTTTGGTTAAAGGTACCAGAGTTATCACCAGATAAAGCTTTGTAACCAATGGCCGTATTACCAGACGATACAGTGTGATATCTTAGAGATTCATTACCAATAGCAACCGTGTTAGCACTATTAGTAGCAGTTTGTAAAGAATAATTACCAATAATTACAGTATTGGCACTAGCCGATCCACTGGTGTTTAATACTGTGCCAGCTGAAAAACCAATAGCAATGGCTCCCTTAATGCGAGTTGAACTAGACAGAGCCCATGAACCAATAGCAATGGATTCGCTGCCTCCACCTAATTCTGATAAAGCATTAAAGCCTAGAGCAACTACATTACCAGCAAAACTCGAACTTGTATAAGGAGTCCCCTTTCCAATAAATAAATTAGTACCAAATTTATTACTCATAAAAGGGACGCCACCAAAATAAATTACGCCTGTAGTTTTAAATAGAGGGTTACTCTCATCAAGAGTGTTGTCAACAACATCCAATGAGCCATAAAGTTTTAACTGGCTATTAATATCATCCCAAAAGAAATTAGCATTATTTTCAGCTAACAAACCATTTAAACCAATAAAGAGTACAGAACCAGTAGCCATACCAGGTTTGATGTTAAATGAGTTTGAACACTTTAGTGTATGATTATTGCCAGGGTCAAATCCCACAGATACTTCCCCTAGAGGACAAAGCTCAGGCTTGTGAGTAACCTGATTCCAGGGAATACTGCCGTTTACTATATGTCCAAGAGCATCAACTGTAAAATTTGGACTATCGTTTTGATCGACGATTCTTAAAGGAGGATAAGCTGAACCGGTCGTAGAACTTGAATGTATTAACAAACCTCCCTTCCCAGCATCATCTCTAATGGTTAATCCGTTCTTAGTAGAGTTTTTGTTAGTAATAAACAATTTAGATGATATTGTGCTATTAAAATAGCCCAGCTTTAAATAGCTTTCATTGCCATTGTTAAGCCACTGGAGGTATGTGGAATTACCAGAAATAGATCCAGGATTAACTCCTTGCTGAAATAAAAGAGCACCATTTCCAGCATTAACTCCAGCTGAAGGACTGCCAAAAATTAAATCAAGATCATTACCGCTACTAGTGTTAGAGACAATTAAGGCCTGACCAATAGACCCTTTTAGTTTTGGTAATTTGATATTATAAGAGTCGCCAACACCTAACGACTTATCTATTGAAACATTTCTGCCCTCAGGATCGTTAATAGAATTGGTAAAAATTAAAGCGTTGTTTCTGATATAGAGTGGGCTAGTGTCCAAACCTAGGGGTCCGCCTTTGGTTTGGAGAAGACTACCGACATTAATTGGAGTGTCTCTATTTCCAGATTCACCAGGAGGAAGCATAGAGCTATCAGGCTCTGTCCAAGTGGCAGCATAAGTAACAGACACTGAGGCCAAAATGGCAATCAATAAAAGAGAAAGATATTTTAAAATATGTTTAGTCATATTATTTAACTGATTTTAACAAAACAGCTTCATCAGTATTAATCTTTTGCTCTGTTAATAGTTTATCTATCGTAAAAGACTTCTTATCAGACAAAAATTTCTTTTCTTCATCGGTATATTTACGATTTGCCGCCTCTGTTCTTATTTTAGCCATAATTGCCTCGGTTTCAGCGCTTACTAAAACTTCTAATTCCGCCAAACTTCTGACAGTTGACTGGTTAGTTACTGGCGTATTGGGACTAGCCATATCAGAACCTGAAATAATCGGTTGATTATCAAGAGGAGGATTGGTATTTGTTTGACTAGTTGGTGAGCTGGTTGGCAATTGAACAATTTCTGCAGTATCAGCTGAATACAACAAAACAAAAACGCCAACAATCAGCACTAAAGAAACCACGATAACCACTAACCATTTTTGTGTATTCATATTACATCTTAAATATCTGTCTTTATAAACTTTTAACTTATTCTATTATATCATAATCTTTATAAGTAGCCAAGCTAGTCAACTAAACAATGGTTATCAAGACATGTGTAATTTGTTGGGCAACTTTGCACATTAGTACAAACTCCTCCACAACCATCAGCGCCAGTATTAGGCACTCCATTATAAACCCCTGTATTACAAGACATAAAACAATTAGGTAAACAAGTAACAATATCACCAGGAACAGCCGTATTAGCCCCTGCACCAACATCACTAGTTTTATTACCCAAACAAAAACTTAAGCTATAAGAAGCACCATTTTCATCTTGGCTATAAGTATAAGTGGTAGTGGCCGTGCAACCGTTATCCACAGGCTGTGGATTAAAAGGCACATGAGGTAAATAAGTTGTTAAACTATAGCTTAGAGGACTCCCAGCGGTAATGGTGGTTGGATACATACCAACATCACGATAAAAACTTTCCAGAGCACCTTGAATTAAACGAATATCGGTAATTCGCTTACCATCACGATTAGCCATACGCAAAGATGATAAAGTTTTAACCGTCAAGGCGGTTAAAATAGACATGATTACAATAGCTAAAAGTAGCTCTAAAATAGTAAAACCTGTTTTTTTCATAAAACTTAATAAGAAACAGTACCAGCGGGCATAGCCCGATTATTGCCAGCGGATAAATCTCCCGCATCATCACCTAAACAAAAATCTAAATGATAGGAAGTGCCGTTAGCGTCATTGGAATAAACATAAGCAGCATCGCTTGGACAAGAGCCGTCGGCTGGCTGGGGATAAGTCGGCAATTCTTCCATATAAGTTATGGATCCTGAAACCAAAGAATTGCCAGCCACCAAATTTGCAGGATAGACACCTTGATCACGATAATAAGCGCGCAAAGCTGATTGCATTTGTGTTACATGAATAATGCGGGTAGAGTCACGAGCACCAGAACGCATCCAAGAAAAAACCCGAAAGACCATGGTGGCCAATAAAGCCAGAATGGCGATGACAGTTAACATTTCCAGTAATGAAAAACCTGAGCTTATCGAAAGGTTAGTGCGATTATTTAACATACGAAAATTAATCTTGGACACAACGGACGCTGTAATAATTATTAACAGTAGCAGATGTTTGAGTTACTACGGGACTGTCGTCAGATATTTTAATATAATTATTATCAGAGGTCCATAAACGATTCTCGGTATTTCTGCCACCCGTAACAGCTGAAGGTAAAATTTCATGATAGCCGGCGCCCACAGCATTAAACTGCGCCCAGCCAGTAGCATTAGCAGGCGTGGTCCAATAAGTATTATCTGGCATTTGATTAGTTCTTAGTTTGTAGCCAGGGTCTGTGCCTAAAAAGGTATTGAAAGCTGTAAACTCTTCTGTAGTTGGCACGTGCCAACCACTAGGGCAAAGACTGGCAAGCATAGTTCCTTTGTATAAAAGACCGACATCATTAACTGTTCCAGAGTCTTCGCAAGGTGCACTAGAACAAACTCCAGTACTAGCAGCGTATAAATAATGGCTTGTGTCCATATCTCCAGCTGTATAAGTTAAACTAGCTGTGGTTTTTAAGTTGCTGGCAAACCAACATTCCCCAGAATCTTGCTGACCATTAGGGATAATGTCATACCAAACTAAATTGTAATTATTTCCCGATAAGTCAACAGCACTATTTCCACCAGTTGGGCAGGTAGGACCAGGTGATTGCAAATAGCTGATATTAGCATCAATTTTAATCGTGGTGGCACCGACCGCACAACGACCAGTAGTACAACTGCCAATAGACCTTAAAGTCATCGAATTGCCAGATGGCAAACCGCCATACTCTACAGAATAAGTACAACTATTATCAAGACTGATGACAGTGCCTGCTTCACCAGGTTGTCCACAAGTTCCCAAATTGGGGATTAGATATTGCCCCGGCTGGCAGTTAGTAGCGTAATTGCCAAGCTGACCGTAAACCGCTTGTCGTAAACCAGTCTCGGCCGCCGAATAAGCAGGGATATCACAAGAACCAACACCATAAGCTCTTAAGCGAATAATGACCGAGGTCATCATAAACAAGGCTGCCAACATAACGGCCGACATAGCAAAAACCGTGGAGCCTAGCATACTACCCTGATGACTCGAATGTAACCAAGTAAAATGTTTCATAAAAAAATTATTAATAAAATCATTATATCATTGTAAAGGCGTATTGGTAATAGCTGTCTGATAATAAACCGATTCATTAGCATTTTTAGTAGAAGTAGCTGATAAACGAATGGCCACGGTGCTACTATTACTAGTTAGGGTATCAAAATATATTTTGTTAATAAAAATATCTGCCGAAGTAATGGTGTAGACAGAAGCTAAACGCTGAGCAATTAAACGACCATTAGTAACATAATATTGGACGCAAACATCTTTATTATCCAACACACAAAGTTTGTTTTTAATACCAGGGGCGACACTATTAACACAAAAATAAGTATCAGAAGAGCAAGAACAATAAGCGGAACACTCAGCGGCGATAAACTTTTTAGATTTCTTAGTTTCATCAGTTAAGACACCTAAAGCATAACGCAAATCGCCTTCCAGATTTTGCTGATTGGTAATTTTATCTTGGACATCCATCACCCGTAAAAATACTCTAGTAATTGCCAGGGCAAGTATAGCAAATAAGCTGACAGCAACTATTAGTTCAATCAGCGTTAAAGCTTGGTGATGATTTTTAATTGGTGTCATATAACCTGGATAATACTTGACTAGTGTGTCCCTTACCTCGCTCCTCCCAATAAACTTTCACAATAACATTGATAAATTTTTTAGAATCTGGGGCATTAGGATCATAACTAACTTCAAAATAACGATAAAAAGGTGTATCAGAACCGGAAGTTCGTTGATAAAATGATGGAGTGGTGGAAGCAATGTCAGCACTTAATTTAAGGCGAGCGGTGCTAGTAGCCGGAAAAAGGCTGGCAAGAGCAGGCGTGATCTGAGTACTAGAAACAGTGGCTCGATTAGAGGTTGGCACATTAGTCCAATCAAAAACTACAATATGAGCACAAGGACCGGTATCACAAGGAGCCGTTGTAGTACTAATTAAACCACTAGCGAAACTGATACTACCAACTACATTTTCATTACGCATGGCTTCGGCCAATTCCACACCCTCCCGTAACAACCCTTGGGCGATAAAATCGTTTTTAATAACATTTTCCATTTGTAAACTGCGAGTGGTTAAACTCATCACACCGACAAAAACCACTGCCACCATAGCCACAATTAAAATGACCTCTATTAAAGAGAAGGCGAAGACAGGTTTTGATTTGGAATTGATTAAAGGCACAAAAACAATTTTTAATTTTGTAATTTTTAATTTTTAAATAAACAAATCTAATTTTTAATTTTTTAAAACACGAGAGCAATATCTTGGTATTTATTTTGAAAATTGAAACATTATTTTGAAATTAAAAATTTGAAATTTGAAATTTTTTCCCTATGGTGTTGTTGTAGCGCTAATTAAGCCAGAGGGCCAGATCCGAAAAGACTTAGGCGTATAACCAGGATAACCTTTATTAGAACCACCTCGATTAACAGTTATGATGGCCGAATCTTCAGTGGCACTGGCGCCATTGATTCTCATTAAATAATCGGCTGGCGAAAAGAAAACATCAATAGTGCTGGTGATACTGGTTGTGGCTCCGATACTATTAACGCTATAAAACTTATCAAAAACGGGACCAGGCGGTAGTTTAACCTCTTGATATTTTTCTTCATCAGCACTGTAAAGTTTGGTGGGCGGAGTAAAAGATTGATACCAAGGCGCCCAGTCTTTCACAAAACGAATTTCATCGACGCTGCCAGCAAATGTAGCACTGCCAATATTTAAACTGGAGCCTGAATCATAATACATTTCGGTAGTAGTACCTATTTGTAAAACATCTTTGGCTTTACCGTCTACAAAAATTTTAATAAACTGCCGATCCCTAACGGCAGCAACATGATGCCAGACATTGGTAGCTAAAGTAGTAGTAGAAGATGAGCCAATTTCATACCAGACGCTACCCGAAGTTCTAAAACCAAAACGAGCTGTAGTTGTTGTTCCGGCAAGATTCACGCCGACATAAAAGCTATTTGACTTTTCGGCAATTTTTTGTAAACTGCCACTAAAACTTGTCATTTTAAACCAAAAATCTATCGCAAAACTACTGGTGCCGGTATTAAAGTCTTGGTGATTAGGAATAGATAAATAATCGCTAGCATCAAAAGTCCAGTGATCACCACCAACACCACTAGGAGCACCGCCCCCGCTAGTGTTAATAGGAGTAGCGTTTTTAGTCACAGTTTTAGTGGTAGTTGCGGTGCTAGACACCGAACTGTCAAAAAAAGTTGTGCCAGAAACCACTTCTGTCCCGTGGATTAAAAGCTTGGTTGGGAAATCATAGTTTTGACTGCCATTTAAATCACCATAGGTAATATATTTACCACCGGGACGATTAAAATAGACTCCCCAACCATAAGGTGCTTTATCAGCCGAAAGCATCCGACCGTTTAACGCAAAGTTTTGAGCAACACGGACTTGCTCACGCATTTTATCGCTGACCGCCACAATCTCCCCGCTATCGTTAATCTCATTAAAGTTAGCGTAAACCACCACCGAAATAATCACGATGATTGAGATAGTGATGGCAATTTCAATAAGGGTAAAAGCTTGTTTGGCGGTTTTTAGCATAAATTATTTGGCTTGAAGTAATTCTAAAGCCTTGTTGAGCTGAGGATCGTTTTTATCTTTAGCATCTTTCTCAGTAAACTCTATTTTAATATCCGGTTCAATACCCTCTTTATCAATGGCGCGACCTTTCGGGGTTAACCATTTGGCTGAAGTAACTTTCATAGAGCTTCCACCAGGCAAAGACATTAAAGATTGAACAGAGCCTTTGCCAAAAGTTTTAGCACCGACTAATTTAGCCAAGCCATAGTCTTGTAAAGCCCCAGCCACAATCTCAGCGGCTGAAGCTGAGCCTTGATTAACTAAAACTACCGTTGGGATACTAGCTAAAGTAGCAGGACCTGAAGATTTATGCGGATCTTGTTCTTTGTTGGCATAGCGTTCAATCACAATTGTATTATTTTTAATCCAATAACCGCCCATCTTAACAGCGGAAAAAAGATAACCGCCCGGATTGTTACGCAAGTCTAACACAATGCCTTGAGCCGACTTGGTAATTGCCTCATTAACAGCGGTAGCAAATAAACTGTCAGTATCATCATTAAAATTAGAAACTCGAATAATTATATTGTCACCTTTCCACTCGGTTTTGACACTTTTAATTTGAATAACAGCACGAGTAATTTTAATTTCTAAAGTATCAGCTGCACCTTCCCGCAAAATTGTTAAAGCAACGACCGTACCTTTAGGTCCACGAATTTTTTTAACCGCCTCGGTTACTGAAAAACCGGTGGTTAATTCTCCGTTAATTTTAATAATTTTATCTCCAGCTTTTAGCCCAGCTTTTTGTGCCGGCATTTCATCTAGTGGAGTGATGACCGTAATAATTTCATCCTTTAAGCCGATTTCGGCGCCAATACCTTCAAAAGACCCTGACATATCATCATTAAACTCTTTAGTTGATGATGGTGTCATAAAAACAGTATAAGGATCTTTAGTTGAGGCTACTAGACCTTCTAAAGCACCGTAAAAAATATCTTGATCAGTCAACTGTTCGTGGTCAACATAAGTGCTTCGTAAATTATCCCAAACCTGCCAAAAAAGCTGTTCATCAAAAGCCGAAGATTTGTCAGAATTAGTTATGATTCCGGTTTGATTTTTAAGGTTTTTATCACCTTGTGGTTGACCTAAAACCCAACCTGCAAAAAAGGCTGTTATAACTGCTGTAACAGCTAAAATACCTAAAATTAACTCTCTGGGATTACCTACACCACGCTTCTTTGAAAGACGGTCTTTTTCAGAAGACACATCTTTAACAGAAGCTTTCTTTTTCTTGTGAATCATAATAAAAATAAATAATTTTTTGATAAGCCTATTATAACATATTTTAGCAATTGGCAAAACTGTACTTACTTGCTAAGATAAAAACAATTAAATATCAATTATGACTACTATCATCATCATCTTACTAATACTATTAGCTTTAGCGGTAGCAGCTGTAGTTTGGCTAGCTAGCCGTCAACCAAAAGCGGTTGGAGCAGACCCCGTACTTTTAGAAAAATTAAACAATATGGGCGAGCAAAATAAAGAACTTCGTCAATTATTTGATAACCGCTTGCGTGAAAGCCATGAGATTAGCCGTAACCAATTTTCTGAAACTACTAGAGTAATACAAAACATCAGCCGTGATTCAGCTAAAACCATTGCCGAAGTAACCGAAAAATTAACCAAGCTAGACGAAACTAATAGACAAGTGGTGAATTTTTCTTCACAGCTGCAAAAACTGCAAGATATTTTAAAAAATCCAAAACAACGAGGTGTCTTAGGTGAGTATTTTTTAGAAGAAACATTAAAAAATGTATTGCCGCCTAATTCTTATGAAATGCAATACAAATTTAAGAACGGCGAAATTGTGGACGCCGTGGTATTTGTGAAAGATTTAATCGTACCAATTGATTCTAAATTTTCTTTAGAAAATTATGAAAAATTAATTGACGCCAAAGACCAAGCAACTCGCGACAACTGGGAAAAATTATTTAAACAAGATTTAAAAAATCGTATTGATGAAACTTCTAAATACATCAGACCAGCCGAAAAAACTATGGACTTCGCTTTTATGTTTATCCCATCAGAAGCGATTTATTATGATTTGCTAGTCGGCCGAGTAGGCGTCGATACCCGTAACTTAATTGAATATGCTTTTGTTAATAAAAAGGTGATTATTGTGTCCCCCACTTCGTTCTTGGCTTATTTACAAACCGTCTTGCAAGGCTTGAGAGCCATGCAAATTGAAGAATCAGCAAAAAGTATCCGCGAGAATGTTGAGAAACTAGGCAAACACTTGACGGCCTATGAAGTATTTATGGATAAATTGGGTAACACCTTAGGCACCACAGTTAATCATTACAACTCCGCCGTCGGTGAATTTAAAAAAGTCGATAAAGATGTAGCGCGTATTACTGAAAGTTCCACAACTTCCAATCTTGACTTAATAGAGGCTCCTCATCATGACTAAAAACCTAAAAATTTTTTAATTCTATAATTTTTAAATAAACAAGGAAATTTTTAATTTGAAAAAATACCAAAGTCTATTAATGAATAATGATACTGAAATTAAGAAGGCGGTTAAAAAAACTTTAATTTGGTTTGATATGTTTGACTATCCGCTAACACTTTTAGAAGTGGCTAACTATTTACCGATTACGGCTAAAATAGAAGATGTCCAAACAGTTCTAATGGACTACCCTCAAACTTACGGTTTTTATCATTTACCAGGACGAGAGAAAATTCTTGTCGAAAGACAAAGACGCAGTAATTGGGCAGATCGAAAATTTAAAAAAGCTCGGCGACTAGCTAGAATTTTTGGAGTTTTACCCTGGCTAAGACTAGTGGCCGTAACTAATCTGATTGGACAAAGCAATTTAAAAGATGGTGGCGATATAGACTTGTTTATCATTACTTCACCAAAAAGAATTTGGCTGACGCGCTTAATTATGGCTGGCACTTTAAAAGTTTTTAATTTACGCCCTAGTGCCAAAAAACATCGTGATACTTATTGTTTAAGTTTTTTTGTAGCTGAAGACCGTTTAAACTTAAGCGATTTGCGTTTGCCCAACGATACTTTATTTACACATTGGGTGAGCGGTTCTGTTGTTCTTTGGCAACGGCCAGGTGTTTATGATAAATTATTGGCGGCTAATATCTGGATTAGAAGTCAAATGCCTAACTGGCAGCCAGTAGAGCCCACGCGTCGGCGACCGTTTATTGCTCGCCAAACTAAGCAAGTCGGATCTTGGCTAGATACTTTTGAAAATAATACGCGAATTTGGCAAGTTAAACATTTCCCTAAAAAATTAGCTGAGCTTAATAACCTAGACAACCGGGTGGTGACTAAATTTGATATTATCAAACTCCACTCTAATGATAATCGTGCAGAAGTCCAAGAGTTATTTATAAATCGACTAAAGAAAGTATGAAAATTAATACCGAGCAACTGCGATTATTTTTAACTAAAGGACTAGCGATATTCCCATTGCTTTTAATTTGGCAAACCAAATTAATTATCGACTGGGCTTGGCCTGGAATAATTCGCTGGGAATTTAACAGTTTGGCTTTATACCTTTCTGACATTGGCTTAATTATTTTGTTAATTATAGGCTTTATACTTTTTCATGGATCGGAAACAAAAGACAAAAAAAGGCTGTGGTTTTATGTAGCAGGATTGGCTGTTGTTTTTGTTAGTACTTTTGGTATTTATACCTCGTTTGATAAACCTTTATTAGTCTTTAATACCCTGAGAATTTTTGGAGCTCTGTCCTTAACTTGGTTAGTTATTAATTTTGCTGACAGAAAAACTTTAGCTCAAGGATTTGTAATAGCAGCCGTAATTTGTGCTTTGATTGGCTGGATACAATTTGCCAGCCAAACGACTGTGGCTAACAAGTGGTTGGGACTAGCCGAACATCAAGTAAGCGTTCCTGGTGTGGCAGTGTTTATTACCGAGCAAGGCAGACTGTTAAGAGCTTATGGTCCATTAGACCACCCTAATATTTTAGGGGGATTACTTGCTCTGGCTTTAATTATTTTAGCCGGCTATCGATTATTTAAAAATTATTGGTTAACTTTTAGTTTAGCTATATTATTGACCACTGGTTTATTTTTTAGCGGAAGTCGTAGCGCTCTCTTGGCCACGGGGCTTGGCTTGGTTATACTTTTGCTAAATAAAAATCGAAAAAAATATTTGGGCGTAGCAACGGTTGTGTTGTTAACTGGTCTGTCGCTGAGCTTGGTCTTTGGTAATCTCTGGAGCCCCAGATTATCAGCTACCGGCCGACTGGAAAATAATTCTATTAACGAACGACAAACGCAATTTAGCCAAGCTTTACAAACTATTCAAACACACCCACTAGGTGTGTCTAGCGGGCAATACACCGAATGGTTAGCCAAACAGGATAACAACGCCAAGGAACCATCAGCTTATCAACCAGTCCATAACATTTGGCTGTTAACCATAGCTGAATTAGGTTGGTTGGGGGGACTTGCTTACTTAGGATTATGGCTAATACCCTTGTTAATTATCGGCAGACGACCGCTTGGCATAGATTTAGCTTTATGGTTAGCCATATTTATCTTAGGCTGTTTTGACCATTGGCTTTATAGTAATCATTTTGGTCTGCTCCTGTGGGCCTTAATAATCGGCCTCCTATTAATAGAACCTCCAAAAATGGACAAAACCCTAAAAATCAGGTAAATTAAAGCTTAATTAAAGATTATTATATGCAAGAACAAAAACTAGATGCGATGGATAAAATTATCTCGCTAGCCAAACGCCGAGGCTTTATTTTTCCCGGCTCAGATATTTACGGGGGTTTGGCTAATGCTTGGGATTACGGGCCTTTGGGCGTGGAACTCAAAAACAATGTTAAGCAACGCTGGTGGAAGACTTTTGTAACTAGGCGTGCAGATATGGTTGGTTTGGATGCTGCACTTTTAATGAACACTAAAGTTTGGCAAGCTTCTGGACACTTAAAAGAATTTTCTGACCCGCTGGTGGAATGCAAGGCCTGCCACGCGCGTTTTCGGGCTGATCAAATTGATATTAAGTCCCCTTGCCCGGATTGCAAGAAAGGCGAACTAACCGCACCAAAGCAATTTAACTTAATGTTAAAAACTTTTTTAGGACCGGTGGAAAGCGAAGATAATGTAGTTTATTTTAGACCGGAAACCGCGCAAGGTATTTTTGTTAATTTTAAAAACATTGCCGACACCATGCGAATGAAACTGCCTTTCGGTATTGCTCAAATTGGCAAAGCTTTTCGCAACGAAATTACACCTGGTAATTATATCTTCCGCACTCGCGAGTTTGAACAAATGGAGATTGAATATTTTATCCGCCCACCAAAAGACGAAGCCGAGTGGCAAACCGCTTTCGAAGACTGGCGACTAGCTATTCTCGCTTGGTGTAGCGATCTCGGTTTAAAGACCGAAGAAGTTCATGAATTGGAAGTCGCTAAAGATGAACTGGCCCACTACTCCAAACGCACGATTGATTTTGAATATGATTTTCCTTTTGGTCGCAAAGAATTATTTGGTCTAGCTTATCGCACCGACTTTGATTTAAATAATCACAGTCTAAACTATACCGATGATAACGGTGATAAATTAGTACCACACTGCATTGAGCCATCACTCGGCGTGGATCGCTCTATCTTAGCGGCTTTGTTATCAGCCTACAGTGAAGAGGAAATAAAAGAGGGAGATATTCGCACGGTGTTAAAATTGCCGAAGTGGTTGGCGCCGATTAAGGCTGGTGTTTTCCCTTTAATGAAAAATAAGCCGGAGCTAGTAGCTAAGGCTAAAGAAGTTTTTGCTTTATTGTCGGCCGACTACACCATGCAATATGACGATAATGGCAATGTCGGAAAACGTTATCGCCGACAGGATGAAATCGGTACGCCATATTGTTTAACCATCGACTTCGATACCCTAGGAGATAATACAGTGACAGTGCGCGATCGCGATACTATGGAGCAACAGCGTGTATTGATCGCTGAACTGCCAAATTTCTTAAGAACTAATATAAAATAAATGTATCAAGAACATAAATTAGCCAACGGCTTAAAATTAATTACTGTGCCGATGGCTGGCACCGAGACTACTACACTACTAGTGATGTTCGCTACTGGCTCGCGTTTTGAATCGCGCGAACAAAATGGCTTATCACACTTTTTGGAACACATGTTTTTCAAAGGCACAACCAAGCGCCCTGATACCATGTCAATTTCTTCGGCCTTGGATAATGTTGGCGCCGAATTCAACGCTTTTACCAGTAAAGAATACACTGGTTATTGGATAAAGACTGCCGGCGAACATACCGAGCTGGCCTTGGATGTCTTATCTGATATGTTAATCAATTCTAAATTTGACGAAAACGAAATTAACCGTGAAAAAGGAGTTATCACTGAAGAAATTAATATGTACCAAGATAATCCGATGTGGTACATTGAAGAAATTTTTGAAGCCCTGATTTACGGTGACACTCCAGCCGGTTGGGACACCGCCGGTACCAAAGAAAATGTGGCAGGGTTTACCCGTGAGCAATTTATAACTTATTGGCAACAACAATATGGCAGTGATAGTGCTACTTTAATTTTAGCTGGTAAACTGCCAGAGAATCCTGAGGCTTTAATCGGTCGCTATTTTGACGGTTTGAATAAGAGCACTTATAAAAAACAATTACCAACGGTTGATACTTTTAATGGACCGAAATTAAAAATCCATTTCAAAGATACCGACCAAGCTCATCTGTCCTTAGGCGTGCGAAGTGTGCCTTATGCTTCGGCTGATGAATCAACTATTAAAGTTTTATCAGTAATTTTAGGAGGGTCAATGTCTTCTAGGCTTTTTACTCAACTTAGAGAGCGTAACGGTCTAGCTTACTATGTGCGTTGTAACCAAGAGAGTTATACCGATACCGGCTACATGACGACGCAAGCTGGAGTGCCGACCGATAAAATTGAACAAGCTATCAAAATAATTTTAGCTGAATACTCTAAACTGACTACCGAGCTGGTTCCTGATGAAGAATTAACCAGAGTGAAAAATTTGTTAAAAGGCAAAACACCATTGTCACTAGAATCTTCGGATGAAGTGGCGGAGTTTTACGCTCGCCAAGCTGTGTTGTTGTTTGAACAAGAGAATCCTCGCCGAGGGATTATCAAGCCTGATGAATTATTAAAAGGCATTGACGGCGTGAGAGCCGAGGATATTCAAGCACTGGCTAAGAAGTTATTTAGACCAGAGAACTTGAATTTAGCGGTGATTGGGCCCTACAAAGACTCCGCCCCTTTCGAAGCCTTGCTTAAATTGTAATATATTGTAATACAAAAAAATCTTCCATTAGGAAGATTTTTTTGTATTGTTTTTTTCTTATCTGGTGGCGTTATAGAGAGCGGAGACTTCAGCGGCGGACAAAACTCGATCATAAATACGAACATCTGACACATACCCAAGCGACTGAGTGAATAGATTTATAGTTGAGGCTATAGCGACGGAAGTAACAGCTAAGCCATTGCCGGAAACTACATAATTATTATCAACATAGATCTGCTTATAACTATCAGACCCTCTAAAGACAAAGCCTACAAAATGCCAGGTACCATCCTGTAAATTAACATAACCATATTGATATAAACTATTATGAGCATACAACAGCATATTATTTGTTGTTCCGTGTACTAATTTTAATCCTTGTGACCAACTAGAAATTAAATATTGCTCATTTTGAACTCCTATCTTAACCCAAGCAAAAACAGAGTAAGTGTAGTTAGCCGGCGTTTGTGCCCAATTAAAATTAGGTACGCTTAAATAAGAACCCCCACCACCATCAGAATAATAACTTCCATTTGCCTCACCAAATCTGCCAGTACTCGTACTAATGCCGCCAATAATTGTCGCCGTCTTACCGCCTGCCAAATCTTTCGTGCCATTTATTCCATCCAACATCCACCAACCAACTAAACCATTGGTGGGGCCGAGATCGCGAGTTTGTCCACTTTTTTCTATTCTTCTGGCGCCGGCTGGAACATCGCCAACGGCTTTAGATAAACAACCGATTAAAGAATAGTTATCATTGCCGGCAGCATATTGATAATCTAAATCAGCACAAGCACCCTCGGCTCTCGGGGTTGGGTTATTAGGCACTTTGGCCATATAGGTTTTAGAGCCGTCGGCCGAAACCAATGGTTGACCAGGGGTAATAATACTCGGGTAAGCCGTGTAATCAGCATAATACATCTCAAGTGCTGTCGAGATTTGTTTAAGATCGCTAATGCGCTTGGAGTCTCTAGCTCTAGTGCGGGCACCATTAACGGCTACGGTCGCTAAAGTTGCCAAGACGCCAATAATGACGATGACGGCTAATAATTCAATTAGGGTGAAGCCTTTTTTTATAGTAAATTGATTTTACCACACATCCCTAAAAAACAAAAGCCAGCCTTACAGCCGGTTCGGTGGTTATTTTTAAAATTTATCTTGTGTGCAGTTATTTTAATAATTTAATCAACTCTCTTTTTAATTTCGGTAAACCAATTTTAGCTGTCTCCCAAGCATGATTTAAATCGACATCAAAATATTCATGAATTACAATATCACGCATACCGGCAATGTTACGCCAAGGGATATTAGTATTTTGCTTTCTAATACTCTCGGGGATATTTTTAACAGCTTCGCCGATAATACCGATGCGTCTAATGACCGCGTCTTGTTTTTCTTTGTCAGCTAAAAAATCTTTTTTGCTAACACCATCAATATACTCAGCGACGACTTCAATACTTTCTAAAATATGCTGAATATAAATTTGAGGATTTTTGATCATATAATTTTAACCAAATCTTTCATAACATAAGTTTTGATAGCCGGCCTTAAAGCCGCTTTAGTTACCAAGTCAACCTCACGCCCCATAGCATCTTCTAAAGTAAATTTTAAACCGGCCAAATCAAATAAAGTTTTGCCTTTACCAAAATCTATGAGTAAATCGATATCACTCTTAGCAGTAGCTTCGCCACGAGCAAAAGACCCAAACAAGCTGGCGCTTTTGACCCCTTGCTGTTTTAAAATCTTTTTTAGTTTAGCCAATTCTATTTTACTCATATATTTGACTTTATTTTGTATTTATAGTTTAGAAGATTTTAAACAAAAAATCAAGCCTTTGCTAGTCAATATTCACTCCCACTCCGCTTCGATAGTCATTGGAGCTTCGCGGGACAAGTGCTTTTTTCATAGTAAATTTATTTTACCACATATCCTTAAAAAACAAAAACTAGTCTTACGGCCAGCTTGATGGTTACTTTTATTTATCTTGTGGCGTTATAAAGAGCAGAGACTTCATCACCTGATAAAGCTCGGTTATAGATACGGACATCATCAATGCTGCCATTAAAAAAATCCTTATTACCCTGGGTATATGATGCGGGGTGACCAATAAAAAAAGACCTAGTGACTGAAGAATTCATTATAAAATTACTATTAACGGGAGTACTGACCTTTAAAGAACCATCCACATAGAGACGAATATAACGATTAGTACTGCTATCAGCCTCGTAAACTCCTACTATATGAGTCCAAGTATCGAGTTTAGGAACTGCCGACCTAGCCATATAAGGAGCGTCTGATCCAGCTACATTACCTCTAATAGCAAAGCTCCAGGCCTGCCAACCTTCTGAATTTAATGGTAAGATTGTACTATAGTCTTCCATTGACAAACCGTAACTAGCACTATAGCCCTTACCAGCTATGCCGAAGGAACTAAAATTATAATAGCCGGACTGAGTCCAAGCATAGCTACCGTACATCCTGTGAGGATATTTCGCCCAAGCCATTATGGTAAAGGAAGTATTTTCATTGAAGTTGTAAGGAGAATCAGCTTCGTTATCCGTATCCATGCCAGTAACATATTGGGTATATTTAGGAGACACGAGTCCTGTGTTGGTAAATTCTAGAGCAGTGCCATTAACCCCAGACACAAAACTAGGTTTAGGTTGCCCCGAAGTTGAATAAATCTGTGCATCCCTACCCTGACCAGAACTATCTTTGATGATACCACCAGAGCCTTCGTCAAAGAGCCACCAACCAACTAAGCTGTCGGCCAGACCGAGGTTGCTAGCTTGTCCGCCCTTTTCCATCTTTCTAGCTCCAGCTGGAACATCACCCACGGCTTTAGATAAACAACCAATCAGCGAATAGTTATCATTGCCAGCTGAGTATTGATAATCTAAATCCGCACAAGCGCCTTCGGCTCTCGGGGTTGGGTTATTAGGCACTTTAGCCATATAAGTTTTAGTACCGTCCTCTGAGACTAAGGGTTGACCAGGCGTGATGAGATTAGGATAGGCAGTATAATCAGCATGATACATTTCTAGAGCCGTCGAGATTTGTTTGAGATCAGAAATTCTTTTGGCATCACGAGCTTTAGTGCGGGCTGAAGAAATAGCTACCACAGCTAAAGTCGCTAAAACGCCAATGATGACGATGACAACTAAAAGCTCAATAAGAGTAAAGCTGGGCCATAGGAATTTTTAAGTTTATACTTTTTAATTTTTAAATAAGGTCTTAATTTTTTAAACAAAACAACAGAGTGCAAAAATGCTTCTGTTTGGGAAATTAGATTTTTAGAAATTATTTTGAAATTAAACATTAAAAATGTGAAATTGTCTAATGTATTTATTGAACCTATCTATTGTATCATAAATGAATAGGGGGGGGCAAACTATCCCCTTGTCTTATTTCTTCAGCTTTATTATAATGTCTTTATAATTACTTACAGCTACTATATGTTAAGCTCTGAACAATTGTCATCTACTTTTGCCTCCCTCTCCGCCTTGCCTTTACAAATTCAAGAAGTTTGGGCGGCGGCCGAGGCTGTAGATTTAACAGCTGAATATTCTCAAGTAAAAAACATTATCGTTTGCGGAATGGGCGGGTCTAATTTAGGTGCGCGCTTAATCGCTTCTGCTTTAGCCGATCGACTGGCGGTGCCGATTATTATCAACGCCGATTACGATTTACCGGCTTTTGTAAACAGCGACAGCTTAGTAATTTTATCCTCTTATTCTGGAACAACAGAAGAAACCTTAGCTGCCAGCCAACCAGCCCTAGACTCTGGCGCTAAAATTTTAGCTATTACCGCCTCTCGTGAAGGTAACCGCTTACAGGCTTGGGCTATTAGCAATCAATTACCGGTTTTAGCTTTTGCTACCAGTCATAACCCATCCAACCAACCTCGTTTGGCTATCGGCTATTCTTGCTTTGCTCTAGCTGGACTATTAGTTAAACTGGGGTTATTAAAATTAAGTTCCGAAGAATTACAAAACGCCCTCACAGCTTTAACAGCTTGGGGAGAAAACTTAACACCAGAACACGAAGACAATGATGCTAAAAAAATTGCCAACGGTTTAGTAAACAAACAAATTATTTTAGTCGGTGGAGATTTCTTAGCTGGTAATTTACACTCTCTCAGAAATCAAATTAATGAAAACGCTAAACACTTTGCTTCTTACTTAGTTTTACCAGATTTAAATCACCATGCCATGGAGGGCTTGTCTAAGCCTGATAGCAATAGCCAAAATCTTATTTTTTTATTTTTCGATTCGGCTCTATACAGCAAGCGAGTAATTGAGCGAGCTAAATTAACTAAACAAGTAGTAGCTAAAAATAATATTGCCTTTGCGGATATCCAATTGCTCGGCAAAACCAAACTGGAGCAATCTTTAGAAGTCTTACAGTTAGGGGCCTGGATTACTTTATATTTAGCGCTGGAAAATGATGTTGACCCACTGAGCATCCCTTGGGTGGACTGGTTCAAACAACAATTAGCTTAATTTATAGCCGGCCTTTTAGAGCCGGCTTTTGTTTATGTTTTTAAAAACACTACGAATTCTTGGCGCGACTGGATTATTATTCGGTGGCGCTATTTTATTGTCATTGTATGGGCAAACGGTGACTAAGGCTGCTTCATCAACGGCTTTAATTAGTGAAGTAAATATCGGTAGCCCAGGTGCTACCAATAAAGATTATGTTCGACTGTATAATTTATCAGCCGAACCTTTTAATTTAAAAGGTAGCCGACTAATTAAACGCACTAAAACTGGAACAACTGACACTAACATTAAATCTTGGACAGCAGATGCCTTTATCCCAGCCAATGGATATTACACTTGGGCTAACAATGACTACGCCACAGAGCTCCAAGCTGATATTAGCACCAGTCAAACTTTGGCAGCTGATAATTGTCTGGCTCTACGCTTAGGTTCTGCTGATAGCGGAGAAATTATTGACGCTTTGGGCTGGGGAGAATGTACGCAACTAGTGGAAACCCTGCCAATTTGTAATCCAACTGATGGTCAAAGTATAAAACGAACCGATAACCAAGACACCGACAATAATTCTCTAGATTTTACGGCTGGCTGTATCAGCACCTCAACCGACCCTGAACCAGTAACCACTACCACGCCAAGTAATAATATCTTTACAGGTGGCAATGAAACAGTCGAAATTGAAGAAAAATCTATTTTACCCGCAAAAATAATTATTTCTGAAATTCGCCCTAATCCAACAGGAGAAGATTTGAACAATGAATATATTGAATTATACAACAGCGGAGAAAAAGATTTTATTTTAACTGATCATCGCTTGGTAGTTGACAATCAAACGCCTTTTTATTTTTCGGCCACATCAACCATTAAAGCAAAAGAGTATTTATTATTAACAAGAGAACTTACCAACTTAAAGCTCAATAATAACGGCGGGAAACTAGCTTTATACGGCCTTAAGAAAACCGCCCTAATTTCTTTGAATTATAGCAAAGCTCCCGAAGGACAGGTTTTTAGCGCTATTAATACCAATCCTAAAAATAAAAGCGATTGGGTTTGGAATCTAGCCCCTACCCCAGGCAAAGAAAATTTGATTATCTTGCCCAATCAAGCGCCGCTGATTGTTTTAGATTGCCCCGACAAAACACAAACGGCCAATTTTTTATGGCTTGATGGTTCCGACAGTTATGATCCGGAAAACTTACCAATAATTTTTAAATGGCAACTCGACAATGAAACAATCTGCGAAAGAGCCAGTTGTGAATTACCGGTAACCCCCGGTAAACATAGTTTATCTTTAATAATTAGTGATGGAGCTTTGAGCGATGAAAAAAATTGCCAATTTACAAAAACCGTTCCTTCGACCACTAAAGCAAACCCGAAAAATAGCTCCGCTATCTCGGGGCAAGCTACAACCAAAAAAACAATAACTAAAACGCCAGCTAAACCTGTTACTAAATCTACTACTAAAACAACCGCCTCAATCGTAAAAAAATCCACAACCAACAACAACCTAACTTTAAGCGGGACAGTTTTAAACTTACCAGGTGAGGCCGGCACACAATACTTTTTTATTTGGCCTGATAATGGCAATACAGCTTGGCAAATCTATCGCTACAACAAAGTTTTTCCTAAATTGACCGTTGGCGACCACATTCAAGCCAGTGGTATTACCTCCATAGTAAACAAAGAAAACCGTCTTAAATTACAAACTGACAACGCTATTACAATCACTGCTCATAATCAAAAAATAAAACCAGAAGAAAATATAATTGGCGATATTTCTGAAGGTGATCAAGGTCACTATATTACTATTACCGGTCAATTAGCTGGTAAACAAGGTAATGTACTTTATATTGACGATGGCAGTGGGGAATTAGCTGTGTACAACGGGAAGGTGGCAGCTGATAACGTTAGCTATAAAATTGGTAGTACTTTATCAGCAACAGGTGTTTTGAGACAAACAGCTAGCGGTTGGCGACTTTTAAGTCGTGCCTCCGACTTAAAACAGCTATCAATGCCTCAAGACAAAGAAGTCGCCAGCACAATACCTGAAGTTAGTAGTAGTATAGCTATTGCTCCGCGTGATAAAAATACAGAAAACCGCTACTGGCTATTATTAGCTGGGTTATTATTAATTGTTGTCGGTGGCTGGTCATTTAAATATATGAATTCACCCCAGCGTAAGCTAGTGTCTCCAAAAGATAAAAACGAACAGTAATTTACAATAAAATAAATACCTAAAAGGAAGTGTCTTTTTATGTATTATGGTTTTTGTGTTTTTGACCTAAGAAAATCCCAACCTCCGCTGGAATATATCCTATTAAAAAAGGCCTGACTAATTATTTAGTCAAGACCTTTTTGTTATTTCAAGATTTTTACAATCTGTTAATAGTCATCACCTTCCTCTTCAAAATTAAAATCATCAAGACTTAATAATTGAAGACCTCTTTCGCTTTTTTTATAAAGATTAGCTACTGTTTTTTCAATATAACTCTTAGCACTTAAAGCCGTTGCTATTAATTTTTTTGAATTCAGCAGAAGCGAATCGGTTGGTAACATTTTTTTAGTCACGCCCCAGAGCTCTAATAAATCACTAGCTGGATGCTCCATTTGCTCACCAACACAGATTATAGGCGGACTAGGTTTGGCTATTAAATTTAAATGGTTTAGACAGCCCGCCAAACGAAAAACCTGCGGTAAATCATTTTTACTAGAAATTAAAGATTCTAGATCTTCTGTAGTTTTAATAAATTCTAACAAATTGTAAGCTTCGGCATCTTTTGCGCCACAATCCGCATTGATAATAATCACCTCAGCTCTTTTTTGTAATAAATATTCTAAAATTGTACGAGGTTTTAATTCACTGTGTCCATAGGTCAAAACATTTACTTTACAAAACTGAAGCTTTAACTCTTTAATTAAATTAACTAACCAATCCGGACGAGGATTAGTACTAAAAACAACTACATTAACGACATTCATGTAAACTCCTTGTTTATTTTTTATTTTTAAAGATCTGATTAATAATATAGTATAGCATAACTAACTATTTTTGTCAAATTAAGAGCCAAAAATAGTTTAAGTTCACAATGTCAAAATTTTGGTAACAAAAAACACCACTGTTCTGGCGGCTACCTACTTTCCCAGGACTTAAGCCCAAGTATCATCGGCCATAGAGGTCTTAACTTCCGAGTTCGGGATGGGATCGGGTGTGACACCTCCGGACGAGCCACCAAAACACTGGTGTTTTTCAGTGTCTTAGCAAATCCAAATTATCAATAATCTAACAAAAAGACAAAAGTGTGGGAAAATCTAATGACTTATTAGTACCGCTCGGCTGAACACATTACTGTGCTTACACCTACGGCCTATCAAGGTTATCGTCTCTAACCAGTCTATGAAACCTAATCTTGAAGACAGCTTCACGCTTAGATGCTTTCAGCGTTTATCTTAACCAAAGGTGGCTACCCAGCAGTGCTCTTGGTAGAGCAACTGGTACACCAGAGCTTCGTGCATCCCGGTCCTCTCGTACTAGGGATGCGCCTTCTCAAGTTTCCACGACCATAGTGGATAGGAGACCGACCTGTCTTACGACGGTCTGAACCCAGCTCGCGTGCCGCTTTAATGGGCGAACAGCCCAACCCTTGGGAGCTTCTCCACCCCCAGGATGCGACGAGCCGACATCGAGGTGCCGAACCACGCCGTCGCTGTGGACGCTTGGGCGTGACTAGCCTGTTATCCCCGGAGTAGCTTTTATCCGATGAGCTTCCACCATCCTACATTGAATGGTCGGATCACTATGTTCCGCTTTCGCGACTGCGCGTCTTGTAGGACTTGCAGTAAAGCCGGCTTATGCCATTACACTATCTCTCCCGTTTCCATCGGGAGATAGCCGACCTTTGTAAACGCCTCCGTTACTTTTTGGGAGGCATCCGCCCCAGACAAACTACCCGCCAGACACTGTCCCCTCTCCGGATTCACGGAGATGGGTTAGAATTAAAAATATACAAGGGTGGTATCTCACCGTTGGCCTTGCGGCCTCCCACCTATCCTGAACATGCACATCCCTAATTCAATATCAAGTTGTAGTAAAGCTTCACGGGGTCTTTTCGTCCAGCTATGGTTAACCTGCATCTTCACAGGTCTTGTAATTTCGCCGAGTACTTCGTTGAGACAGTTTTCAAGTTGTTATGCCATTCGTGCAGGTCAGAACTTACCTGACAAGGAATTTCGCTACCTTAGGACCGTTATAGTTACGGCCGGCGTTCATCCGCGCTTCAGTTCAAAGCTTCGCCTTGCGGCTAACCTCTCCCCTTAACGTTCGGACACTGGCCAGGCATCACCCCCTATACATCCTCTTTCGAGTTAGCAGGGAGCTATGTTTTTGGTAAACAGTCACTTGAAAGTCATTCGCTGCGCCCCACTTGCGTGGGGAGGGCTTATCGCTAACTTACGCCCGCTTTTTTGCCTAGTTCCTTAACGAAGTTTCTCTCGTTCACCTTAGGCTTCTCGCCTCATCTACCTGTGTCGGTTTACGGTACGGATACTTTAACCTTAGCCCTAGAGGTTTTTCTTGGAAATCACGCAGCTTAAATTGACGCCGCCCGAAAGCTTTGTCTTCAGTCGACAGCTTGAGATATATAAGACCGGATTTACCAGGTCTAATCCTTGCTGCTAACAACGCGCAAACCAATACACGCTTAAACCTTGAGACTTCGTCTCCCCATCAGAAAATTAAAGTAGTGCTGGAATATTAACCAGCTCTTCCATCGACTACGCGCCCATTACAAACGCCTCGCCTTAGGATCGACTAACCCTGGGACGATTTTCGTTGCCCAGGAAACCTTGGATTTTCGGTGGGCGGGGTTGTCACCCGCCTTTTTGCTACTCATGCCAACATTCTCACTTCCTACCTCTCCACCGTGCCTCACGACACGACTTCAGCGATGTAGGAACGCTCCTCTACCACTCCATCTTGCGATGAAGTCCGCAGCTTCGGTAATATACTTAGCCCCGATACATTTTCGGCGCGAGAAGACTTGACTAGTGAGCTATTACGCTTTCTTTAAAGGATGGCTGCTTCTAAGCCAACCTCCTAGTTGTCTGTGTCTCGACACCACCTTTAACACTTAGTATATATTTAGGGACCTTAGCTGGCGGTCAGGACTGTTTTCCTTTCGACTCATGGACCTTAGCGCCCATAGTCTGACTCCCGAGCTTCTTTCTTAGGTATTCGGAGTTTGGTTAAGGACGGTAAAACCCGTCCTCATTCAGTGCTCTACCCCCTAAGATCAGCGCTCGAGGCTAGCCCAAAAGCTATTTCGAGGAGAACCAGCTATAGCCGAGTTCGATTACAATTTCTGCCCTAACCACAACTCATCCCAGAGTTTTGCACAGCTCACGGGTTCGGTCCTCCCTTCGATTTTCATCGAAGTTCAACCTGGCCATGGTTAGATCACCCGGCTTCGGGTCTTGTGCATGCGACTTAACGGGCTATTAACCCTCGCTTTCACTACGGCTTCTTCGTCTTGGACGAATTAACCTTGCCACATACAACAAACTCGTTGGCTCATTCTTCAATAGGCACGCCGTCACCCCGTAAACGAGGCTCCGACTGCTTGTAAGTATACGGTTTCAGATACTATTTCATCTCCCTCACCGGGATGCTTTTCACCTTTCCCTCACGGTACTTGTTCACTATCGATCTCAAGAAGTATTTAGCCTTGGGTCATAGTCGACCCAGATTCAAACGGGATTTCACGAGTCCCGCCCTACTTAAGAATTAACACACTATAGAGCAATTTATTTTTATTTACGGGGCTATCACCCTTTCCTGCAGAGCTTTCCAGCTCGTTTCAACTAATAAATCGCTTTGATATAGCTCGCTTAATCCGAAAAACGAACGCGTTAATCTTGCAACACCTGAAAAACATATGGTTTCGGTTCCTTCCAGACAGCTTACGGCAAGCCGCTCACTATCTTCAGTTAAACAGGTTTAGGCTCGTCCCTTTTCGCTCGCCACTACTCAGGGAATCGTAATCTCTTATTCAGAAAGACAAAGCATTGTCTTACCGAAAAAGAGATCTTTATTTTTTTCTTTTCCTCCGGTTACTAAGATGTTTCAGTTCACCGGGTTGTCCCCTCACCAGCCTATATATTCAGCTGGCGGGCATCTCGACTGCATCGAGATAGGTTTCCCCATTCGGAAATCTGCGGGTCAAAGGTTGCTTGCCACCTCACCGCAGCTTATCGCAGGCTGCTACGTCCTTCATCGTCTTCTTGAGTCAAGGCATCCACCGTATACCCTTACGAGATTTTCCCACACTTTTGGCTTCCAAAAGTGTGGCGTTTTTTAATCAATACTTGGACTTTTGACTTTGTTTTATACTTATTAACTTGTTTGGATTGTTTATTTAATTGTTAAGGGACTTATTAAGAAACAAAAAACCGCTTGACAGCGGTTAGCAAAAGCTCAAAAAGCCTTGTACTTAACCACTCGTTTTACGATTGTTGATAAATTTCATAATTTCTTAATGACAATAGGCAATTTATCACCAATCTTAAAATCTGTCAAGCATTAAGCACTAGCCTTTATTTAGCCAAGATTAAGCAAAAAATAATAGGCTTATTTAGCCTGAGTTTAGAAAGACTCAAAAAGACTGGTGTTTTCTTAACTTTATCAACATTTTATCAACAGATACCACTAAACACAAAAGAACCCCGATGTGCATCGGAGTTCTTTTTATATTCTCTTATATTCTCGCTTAATACTTAGTTACAAGTAGCAGCGGCACCACCACTGGCAGCAGGAGCTGTACCTTCGCCAAAACCAGAGGAAGGAGAAGCACTAGAGAAAGTATTGCTACATTCCTTAGGAGCCTTACCATCAGTGAAAGCACCACAGATAGCCTTAGCTAAAGAAGCACTGTCACGACCGGATGAAATTTCCTTGCCGTTGATAACCAAGGTTGGAGAACCTTGAACGCCATACTTATCGTTTTCAGCTTTATAGATAGCGAATGGAGGAAACTGACTTCCCCAAGCAGCTTCACCTTTAGCAAAAGTTTCCATAATCTTAAATTGTTTATCGGTGGCAGCGAAACAAGCAGTCAACTTTTTGGTATCAATTTTAGTTTCGGTTAAACAGCGGTCAGTATTACCATCTTTCAAGAAACATTTTAAGTAAGACAAATAACTACCAGATTGTTCTTTATCAATACAATATTGATTAATTTGTTCTTTAACTTCTTTTTCACCATGCATAGCATAGTCCACGAATTTAATTTTAAAATCAATATTCTTACCTAAGGCTTCAGCTACAGGCACAATACCTTTTTCAATCTGAGTGCCAAAAGGACAATGACTCATGACAAAAACTTCAACCACCGGTTTATCGGTTTTAGGAGCTTGAGTTACAGGAGCGGCATCAGCAGGCGGAGTAGCAGAAGCATCAGTAGTATTAGCTGGACTGGTAACTGGTGACATATCCATGGCCTGTGGAATGAACAATTTACCATCTTTAGTGATATAAGACTTGAAAGGAGCTTGACCTTCGCCGATAGTTACTTCCATCTCATATAGACCTTCGTTATAATCTACTGGATCACCGAGAGTCATTTTGGTGTCAGCTGGCACCATTTGATTATCTTTAATAAACGCTTCTACTTTAGTTTTAGCTTCGGCCGGAGTAATACCTTTAACTGACGGCTTAGCATTTTTAGTCATCACGATACCGACCACAAGAAGAACTACGACTACTGCCAAGATAATTAAATTTTTGTTCTTGGCTAATTTCATTTCCTTTGTCATATTTACTTGACTTAACGGCAGTGTTATTAGCCACCTCGCTATGGCATTTATCAACTGCGATTAATTTAATTAATTTTATTTATTATAAACAATGATTTACAGACTCGTCAATAGATACGCCAAAAATCAATTTTTTCTTTACCTTTAAAATACACTTTCTAACCTACACTAAGATAATTTTAAATCCATGTAACACCAGCTACTTTATCACCCTCTGCCTTGAAACGCATTAAGCGAACACCTTGCGTATCGCGACCAAGCAAATTAACTGATTTAAATGGCAGACGAATTACTTGGCCTTTTTCAGAAATAATAATTAAATCACAATCAGCCATGTTTTCGCTATTAATCACAAAAGCATTGGTTAAACCGCCAGTCTTAGTAGTTAGCTTAGCCGTCTTAATACCAGAACCGCCACGAGACTGTAAGCGATACTCACTTAACTTAGTGCGTTTACCATGACCGTTCGACATGACAGTTAAAACTTGATATTTGGCCTGTTCTTTTTTGTCAGCTCCAGGAACCACCCCCATACCAACCATAGCATCGCCCTTATGTAAACGAACGCCCATCACACCAGAGGCGTTACGCCCCATATCACGAACATCCGTTTCCTTAAAACGAATAGACATACCCTTGGCAGTAACTAAAACGATACTATCTTCGCCAGAAGTCGGCTTAGCCCAAATCAATTTATCGTCAGGCCTAATTTTAATAGCAATTAAACCACTGCGACGAACATTGGCGAATTCTTCCAATTTAACTTTTTTTACCAAGCCTTGTTCAGTGGCAAACATTAGATATTTAATGCCAAGTAATTTACCAAGCGGTAAGACACTGGTAACGCCTTCATTAGGAGACAACTGTAAAAAATTAACAATGGCTTGGCCTTTGGCAGCGCGCTGAGCTTGCGGTATTTCATAGGCTTTTAACTGGAAAACTCTGCCCTTGGTGGTAAAGAATAAAATATCATCGTGAGTCATAGTCGAAAACATAAACTCAACAGTATCTTCTTCTTTGGTAGATAAACCGACAACACCTTTACCACCACGAGATTGCACTTTGAAGGTATCACTGGTTAATCGCTTAATATAGCCATCACGAGTCATCATCACCACAACTTCTTCATTCGGTACTAAATCCTCAACAGAAAAATCTTTCAAACCTTTACCAATAACCTTAGTGCGACGAGGTCCTGAATATTCTTTGGAAACAAAACGCAAATCATCTTTAATAATTTCTAAAACACGCTTACGAGAGCCTAAAATAGCTTCTAACTCAGCAATTAATTTACGCCTTTCTTCTAGCTCACCCTCAATTCGCAATCGTTCTAAGTTCGCCAATTGTCCCAAACGCATTTCTACAATCGCAGTGGCTTGTGCCTCTGATAATTTGAAACGCTTCATTAAATTTTGTCTAGCCTCTTCACGATCTTTAGACTGCTTGATAATTTTAATAACTTCATCGATATTAGCCATGGCAATCATCAAACCCTCTAAGATGTGGGCCCGCTCTCTAGCCTTGTCTAAATCAAATTGAGTGCGTCGACGAATGACATCTTCACGATGCTTCACAAACTCTTCCAAAACCATTTTCAAATTTAAAACACGGGGTTGAATACCATCTACCAAAGCCAACATATTAACATGAAAAGTTTCTTGCAATTGCGTCTTCTTATATAGACTATTTAAAATCTTTTTAGGATAGCTTTCTTTTTTTAAATCTAACACCACTCGAACGCCGTCTTTGTCAGACTCATCACGCAAATCTTTAATGCCTTCAATTTTCTTTTCTTTAACTAAATCAGCAATTTTTTCTACTAAGGTTGCTTTATTAACTTGATAAGGCACCTCCGTAATAACAATCTGAGAAGTGCCACTTTTACTCTCGACGATTTCAGCTACACCACGCATTACAATACCACCACGACCAGTATTATAAACTGTTGCAATATCTTGTTTATTATAAATAATACCCCCTGTCGGGAAATCTGGTCCTTGAACAAACTGCATCAAGTCCTCCACGCTAGCTTCTGGATTATCAATTAAATGCTCCAAAGCTAAGGCTAATTCACCAAGATTGTGAGGGGGGATATTAGTAGCCATACCGACGGCAATACCCATCGAACCATTCATCAGCAAGTTAGGCATACGCGAAGGCATCACTTGTGGTTCTTGTTGTGTGCCATCAAAGTTCGGGATAAAATTAACTGTATTTTTATCTAAATCGGTAATCATTTCCTCGGCTGTTTTGGCTAATTTAGCTTCGGTATAACGCATAGCGGCAGCATTATCTCCGTCCATGGAACCAAAATTTCCTTGACCTTTAACCAGCGGATAACGCATGGCAAAATCTTGAGCCATACGCACCATGGATTCATAAACAGCACTATCACCGTGCGGATGATATTTACCTAAAACTTCACCGACGACGGTAGCCGATTTACGAAACTTACCATTAGCGTGCAAACCCAAGCGCCACATAGCGAATAAAATACGGCGATGCACAGGCTTTAAACCATCACGAACATCTGGTAAAGCACGACTAACAATGACACTCATAGCGTAATCCAAATAACAGGTACGCATTTCGTCAACAATCGGTTGAATTTGTAAACGCCCGACATTCATTTCCAAATGTGCTTGTCCCCCATCAGCGTTAACAGCAGGAACTAGTGGTTTGAGATTTTTATTGTTTAATTTTTTAGCCATATTTAAGGTAATTTATTTTCAATCGGAAACACTGAGTCGTTGGTACTAGTTACTGTTGATTTCAAATTTTCCGCCTCCCTTTTAATCGCTTCCAAATCTTTTAAAACTTTGTCCATAGTAGTCGTTAGGTTTTCTTTGGCACCCTCTATATCTATAGTTTCCGGTTTAGCACCTATACTTAAATCACGAGTGGTCAGGGCTAATAAATTAGCAATCCAAAAAGAAGCAATAACCAGCATCATAATCGTAACACCCACCCACATCACCAAACGCTTGTTGCGTTCTTCGGAGTGCCGAAGCTCTCTGGTAATTTGACGATCACGAGTCTTAATAATTTCTTGCATCTCTTGCCTTAAATCAGACTCCAGATGTTCTTCGGTCTCCAGTAATAATTTAAGACGATCTATTTCCGCCGGATCAATAGGCGGAGCCTTTTTCCTCCTAGGCATACTTATAAATTACAAATTTCCAATTTCCAATGTCAAATGAAAACTGAAATGATATTTAACTTCTAATGTCAAAATAAAACGGGGACAAATTACGGGGTCAAGATTACCAGTTCAGTGTTTTCTGTCGGTAAATCACGCTTACTAATTTTTAATTTTTCTTCATACCGTGGAGGCAACCCCAATTCTTTAATAAACTTATCAACGCCAGCCAAATCAAATTTTAAACCAGGCAAACTATAGTGCATCGGAATTACAATTCGCGGTTCCAGCTGATTGATAACTTCCACCGCTTTTTTGGCATCTAGCGTAAAGCCACCGCCAACTGGAATTAATAAAATATGAGTACCTTCTAGTCGTTCTAATTGCTTGGCGTCTAAAATAGTGCCAAGATCGCCTAGATGCGTAACGGTTAAATCGTCCATATCAATGCGATATATTACATTACCACCACGCTTAGCACCCTGCTCTTCATCGTGCCAAGCATCCACGCCTTCAATATAAACATTTTTAGTTTCGTATTCACCAGCGCAGTCAATTTCAAAGGCTTTATTTTTAATACCTTTCAAATAATTATGGTCTTGATGCTGATGAGTAACAGCCACGATATCCGCCTCGAGTGGCGACCACTTCAGACCAGTAAAAGCCGGGTCAAAAGGATCGATAACCACCGTGACGCCATCGGCACCGACTTTATCTTGTAGCTTAAAAGCTGAATGTCCTAACCAAGTAATAATCATATTTTTATATAAACCTACTCAACAAACATTCTTATAATAAGGGAAGCGAAAGGCTTTGTCAATTAGCCAAAGGAGGCTGACACTAAAATAAAAATCAGTCTAATAGCTAAGCTGACTGATTATTTTTTAATTTATCTAGTGAATTTTTTTACGGCTTGGTGGCCGCAAAGAGAGTCTCCACTTCAGCATCTGACAAAGCACGGTTGTAAATACGAACATCATCAATAGTACCGTTAAAAAAGTCCGGATTACCGCCTAAGGTGGAAGAATCACCAATATACAAAGCCTGATCAGAGCTATCAAAAGGATAGGTAACAAAATTATTAATAGTGCTTTGTACTACCAGAGAACCGTTTAAGTATAGTTTAGCAGTAGCGCCAATTACACCATTAGCACTAACTACTAATGTCCCGAACGACCAAGTATTTGTAGTTACCGACCGTTTAACAAAAGGATAAGCAGAGGCACCTGACGGGCGGATACCACCTGCTAAAAATAAACCACTACTAGGATTATCTTCGATATACAAAGCATATCTGTAGTATTTTCCTACAATATTAAAAGTATTTAAAGAACCTGAATAACTACCATTCATACGTTTAGGGTAATAAAACCAAGCCGACAAAGTAAAACTATCTCCATTTTTAAAATTATAAGGCGAATCAGTACTTGAATGTGGTATTGCCACATAATGTCTCCTTCTTGTAATTAACACACCCGTGTTAGTAAATTCTAAAGCGCCGCTACTAACACCAGGCACTCGGGCTGGTAAAATATTATAAGGACTGGCTGATGCAGTAGTCAAAGTGCCGTTTTTCCCAGAACTAGAGCTGTCATAAGCTGTATTACCAGTAGCTTCATCAAAACGCCACCAACCAATCAGTCCATCACCCGGACCCTGTGGGATGTTGCCTTGATTAGACGCTAAATAAACACCAGCTGGAGCACTACTAGAAAGTGCTTTTTCCAGAGTGTAAATCAGTTCATATTTATTACTGCTAGGTAAAAGATATTTATAACTTTGACTAGCAGAGGAATCAGCCGGTAATTTAGCCATATAAGTTTTAACACCATCAGGACTTATTAAAGGTGAGCCGGCGGTAACTGAAGCGACTGGCGGATATTCGTTTTGATCAGCTAGATACAATTCTAAAGCCGTTTGCATTTGTTTAATATCGCTAACTCGCTTGGCATCACGAGCTTTAGTGCGGGCTGAAGAAATAGCTACCACAGCTAAAGTCGCTAAAACGCCAATGATGACGATGACAACTAAAAGCTCAATAAGAGTAAAAGCTGGGCCATAGGAATTTTTAAGTTTATACTTTTTAATTTTTAAATAAGGTCTTAATTTTTTAAACAAAACAACAGAGTGCAAAAATGCTTCTGTTTGGGAAATTAGATTTTTAGAAATTATTTTGAAATTAAACATTAAAAATGTGAAATTGTCTAATGTATTTATTGAACCTATCTATTGTATCATAAATGAATAGGGGGGGCAAACGCCCCAAGTATTAAGGGCGAATTTGGAAGCGGTAAGAAGTGGCGGCGCAAATGGCGATAGCTAGAGCATCGGCGGCATCATCTGGTTTAGGAATTTTATCCAAGCACAAAATCATTTTAATCATCCGCTGCACCTGTGCTTTATCGGCGGCGCCATAAGAAGTAACGGCCTGCTTAACTTGCACTGGCTTAAACTCCATAATCGGTAATTTTTGTTGATGTAAAGCGAGCAGAGCCACACCCCTGGCCTGGCCCACCACTAAAGCCGTCTTGGCGTTTTTAGCAAAAAAAAGCTCTTCAATACCGGCAGCCACTGGCCTGTATTGCTCAATTAAAGTGTTTAATTCTTTAAAAATAATTTCCAAACGCTCCGGCACTGGTACGCCCGCCTTAGTTTTTATACTGCCATAAGCTAAACACTTCAGGCGACTGCCTTCAGCATCTATTATTCCCCAACCGGTGTCGGCAATGCCCGGGTCTATGCCTAAGAAGACCACAATAGTTTATAAAGTTTATAAAGTTAAAAGTTTATAAAGTTAATATAATGAAAACTATTATAAAAACTAAAATTGCGAAGCAACACACTCCCAACTTTAGGAACTTTATGAACTTTAAGAACTTTATGAACTACTTAAGATTAGTATAATAATCCGCGACCTCTTCACAATTATCCAGTTCGTCAATAGTTTTTTCAATTTTTTCATCATCACTATCAGACACGGCGATTTTTTCTTTAGCCACATATTCCATCTCGGCTGAGTCGGTAACTATTTTTTTGTTATCCAAAAAGTGTTTAATTTTTTGTAAATCGCTAACATGAGTATATAGAGTAACACCTTCGTCCTCCATTAAGATATCTTCTACCCCCTGATCAATTAATTCCATTTCTAAGGTTTCAAAATCTTGGCCTTTGAGATTTTCAGCTGTAATAGTAATAACACCCAGCTGAGCAAAGTTCCACAGTACAGCACCCATAGAGCCGCCATGTTTATCAAAAATATGGCGAATAACAGCAGCGGTACGATTACGATTATCAGATAAACACTTCACAATGAATTGACTTTGAGCTGGACCAACCGCTTCATATAATAATTCCTCAGGAGCTGTGCCGCCCAATTCACCGGTGCCTCGTTTGATAGCACGATCAATATTTTCTTTCGGCATGTTAACAGAACGAGCTTTATCAACCGCAATTCTTAATTGAAAATTAGTTGTAGGATCACCACCATTACGAGCTGCTATCACAATGTTATTAGCCACCTTAGTAAAAGCGGCACCACGCTTAGCATCCACTACGGCCTTAGCTCGTTTGGTGGTTGCCCATTTAGAATGTCCGGACATAGAGTTAATTTAAATTTCTAATTTTGTAATTTTTAATTTTTAAATAAACCAATAAATTTTTTAATTCACTAAACCTAATATAGGCATCGATGTTTTGTTTAGAAAATTAAATAATTATTTAGAAATTGGAAATTAAAAATTTGGCATTGTCTTATATCTAACCTATCACATTAAACTTTTTTGGCAAGGCGACGATATAAATACCAACCAATAATCGCCACCATTAAAACCAAGCTAAATAATTGTGGCCAACGCCAACCAAGCACTACAGGGACTTCATCTAAACGCCAAAACTCCATAGTAAATCTAATCAAACCATAGGCGAAGAGATAGACCATTAGCATTTTAGGAACTTTTCTTTCATCAGGTTTACCTGATCTAAACCACCACCATAGTCCGATAAATACCAGTAAATTAAGCAAAGATTCATACAAAAACATCGGCTGAAAATAACTAAAATTCGAGAACCCTAAAGGACGCAAATTTTCAGCAATCGGAATCCCCCAAGGCAAATTAGTCGGCTGACCAAATAATTCTTGATTAAAATAATTGCCCCAACGACCAATAGTTTGCCCCAAAGCCAAAGATGGAGTTAAAGCTCCAAGTAAAACCGGCCAAGCAATTTTTTTTCTGGCCCAAAAAAATAAAGCCAAGCTTCCGCCAAGCCAAGCACCGTGAATAGCTAAACCACCTTGCCAAACTTTTAAGGCGTCTAGCGGTGTAGCTATATAATAAGGCCACTCTAAAATTACATAATAAAGCCGTGCACCGATAAGTCCACCGATAATTGCCCACCAAGCGATATCTGTTGGCCATTCTTTAGGCCAAGATAAACGACGGGCGACTAAGATTAAAATCCACCAGGCGGACAACATGGCAATAGCCATTAACAAGCCATACCAATAGATTTTTATAAAACCAAAATTCACAAGCAGACTGTTCGGGCTAAAACTGTGAAAAAATAAAAATAAATTATTCATGACTATAGCATAACAAAAAAAGAAAAAAGAAAAAAGACTCATCTTATTATAAGATGAGCCTTAACTATTGATTACAGCTTTTTAGAAGCTGATTCTTGCTTGAAAGAAGTTTTTAATAATTCACTAGCTTTTTTATAATAGACCATCCAAACGAAAAGACTAAAGATGTCTAAACTAGCAATAAATATTAACCCTTGATAATGATTAAAGAAGTCATCATTAAAAAATTGTCCACCATTCATAAGATGACCAAGGCTCATTATCGCTAAAACAGTAAAAAGAAAAAGGAATATCCATCTGAATAAAGTTGCAATAATAAAAGCAACCATACCTTCCGAGCTATTTGAATCAAAAATATCAATCTGTGGCGAACTCATGATTGGGCCTCTTCCATAAACTTTTTATTTTTAGAAAGCTCATATAAACAACCAGAAAAACACAAGAACATAAAACCTTCACAAAAAACACCAAAAAGGTTGTTTACAATAAAACCAAAAATAATCAAAGATAAGATAAGCACAGCTATGCCAATATAGGCCCAAAATTGAACGGATATATTTCTCATGACCAAACCTTTAAAAATAAATTGTTAAATAACTATATTAATTATATCATAAATTATCTATTTTGTCAAGCCAACTGTGTAAAAAGGCTTATATTTATTGTTTTACTAATAGAGACCTAGGAGATTTTTCCAATGTTTATCACAAAAATTTTAGCTATTTTTGTTAAACAGCTTTATTTTAGTTAGTTTTTTAACTAAAGATCTTTATATGCTGTGCCACCAAAGACTTATTAAACCTGCAAAAATGGCTAATAAAGTAAAGGCTGCTGCCAAAAGACAAACTCCGTTATATCTGGCGACAAATAAGCTATTTTATAATGTTTATTATAACCTAACTTCTTTTTTTTGTAAAGAATTTTTACTAAACAAGTTTTGGCCTATTTTAGAGCAAACCCAACTAATATAAAATCGTCAGCCTTGCTATTTTTTATTATTTGTACTATAATTTTTGTATATTTATTCGTGCAAATGACTAGGTCTCCTAAAAAAGCACTAATATATACACAGTAATGGCTTAATAGCAGATCCTGTTATGTTTGATGTTTTTTGTTATTTGGAGAGACTTCCGTGTTCAAGGAAGTAAATTAACTAATATTATGTACGATAACGATAGATTATTAAAAAATCTGGAAAGACCTGAACAACCGACGCATGAAAATAAAAACAACCAATTAACGCCAAAAAATGGCAAAAGTTGGGGTCATCGATTACTTAAAGCTGGTGCTTCTGGGATGATTTTTATAATTGTGTTATTTATTACCTTTTATGTTCATGGGCGTGCTAATAATCAAGCTACTGACAGCTTAGCTTGGATTAATCGTATTCCAATTATCGGTCAAATCAAATCTATGGCCGAAGGTGCCTTTACCCCTTTGAGAGGTGAAGAACGTGGCCGTATTAACATTATTTTAATGGGTGTGGGAGGCAAAGGACACGATGGAGCCGAATTGACAGATACTTTAATGGTGGTTAGTTTAGACATAGCTACCAAAAAAGTTTCTTTATTATCTATTCCTCGTGACTTATCAGCACCGATAGAAAGTATTGGTTGGCGTAAAATTAACGCTGTGAATTCTTACGCTGAAAAAAGTCAAACTGGTTCTGGCGGTTTAGCTACTAGCCAAGCGATTAGCAATATCTTGGGTCAACCGATTGATTATTATATTAAAGTAGATTTTGACGGCTTTGTTGGTTTAGTTGATCAATTAGGAGGCTTAGATATTTGCGTAGATAGAGCTTTTGACGACTACACTTATCCAGCTGACGGGCAAGAAGCTAACCCGGTTTATGTTGATCGTTTTGAACACCTACACTTTGAAGCTGGTTGTCAAAAAATGGACGGAACATTAGCTTTGAAATATGCTCGTAGTCGTCATGCTTATGGGCCAGAAGGAACCGACTTTGCTCGTGCCGCCCGTCAACAAAAAGTAATTCAAGCTGCTAAAGAAAAACTGTTAAATAAGAGCTTACTATTTAATCCTAAAATCTTAAGCGATATCGCAACTAAAGCCAGTGCTAATATCAGCACCAATATCAAAGCCCCAGAAATTATGCAGTTGTGGTCACTGGTTAAAGATATCCCAAAAGAAAAAGTAAACAATAAAGTGTTGTCCAATTCTCCAGAAGGTTTATTGGTTGATGCCACAGGTACTGACGGTGCTTATCTCTTGCTACCTCGTACCGGTAACTTTAATGAAATCCAATACTTATTTAAAAATATCTTTGTAGAAACTCCACAAGCTACTAAAACAAAAATCAAAGCCGAGAACGCCAAAATACAAATCATGAACGGCACTTGGATTAATGGTTTGGCTTCTAAAACTTCCGTGGATTTGGAAAAAATGGGTTTCACTATTACCGGACTAGCTAATGCTAGTCGCCAAGATTTTGAAACCTCGGTAATTTATGATTTAACTTTTGGACAAAAAACCGAAGCCTTAAAAACAATTAAAGAATCTTTAGGAGCTAATGTTTCTTTCAACTTACCAGATTGGTTAAAAGTCGATTTAGCTACTGCCATCGAAAACAGTGTTAATAAAGAACAACCGGACCTGGTGTTAATTCTGGGCCAAGATGCTAAGCAACAATAATATGCTCGCTAAAAAATTAAAAGGCGTTCTGCCACTAATTGCTCTGGTAGGACGTGCCAATGTTGGCAAGTCCACTATCTTCAACACCTTAACTGATAAAAAACAAGCTCTAGTTTCTAATACAGCCGGCACTACTCGTGATGCTAATATTGGCCAGGTGGAATGGGGTAAACGAAAAATGCGTCTAGTTGATACCGGTGGTTTTTTGGACTTGGATTTTTTAACCAAGACCAATTTAACGGCTAAGACTATCGATGAATCTGTCCAAAGACAAGCTCGAGAGTTTATTACCCGGGCTGATGTAGTGTTGTTTGTAGTAGATGTTAAAGAAGGCTTACTTCCCGACGATCAAAAGTTGGCTAAGATTTTAAAAGGTTTATTACCAGAAAAAACTAATTTAATTTTGGTAGCCAATAAAGCTGATAGCGTTCGTGATCGTAGCGAGGCCAGTAATTTTTATCGCCTAAATCTTGGTGATCCACAAATTATTTCGGCTGCCACAGGAAGCGGTACTGGAGATTTGTTAGACGAAATTTGTTTGCGTTTGAAAAATTGGCGACCAAAAGAAGAGCTTATGGCTGACGACAACATTGAAGTATCCACTAGCTCTGGCTTTACTGAAGAACAAGAAAGTGGAAGAGCTATTCGTGTTTGCCTACTAGGCAAACCAAATGTTGGTAAATCATCTTTACTAAATGCTCTATCTGGATTTGAACGCGTAATTGTGAGTCCAATTGCTCACACTACACGTGAACCACAAAACACTGAACTGGTTTATAAAAATCGTAATATCACTATTATTGATACGGCTGGTATTCACAAAAAAGGATTGAAAGGTGGGCCATCTAAAACTAAAGAAAACTTAGATAAAAAATTAGAGAATCAAGGTATTAACGCTAGTTTGCGTGCTTTACAAGGAGCCGACATAGCTCTGCTTGTTTTAGATGTTTCGATTGGCTTAAGCAAACAAGACGCTAAACTAGTCGAAGAGATTTTAAAACGCCGAAAGAGTTTAATTATTATTGCCAACAAATGGGATTTGGTAGAAAAGCGTGATACTATTAAATACTCTCAAGATATTTATCGTACAGTTCCCTTTGCTCAATTTGTGCCAATTCAATTTATCAGCGCTAAAACCAAAGAAAAGGTTAATAAGATTTTAGAATTAATTTGTCACATTACTGACAATCGTCATTTAGAATTGAACGAAGAACAGTTAAGAGAGTTTATTTGTCGTTGTGTGAATGGTCACCCACCAACTAAAGGTAAAGGCACCCGCTATCCTCGTATTCGTCATTTTGGTCAAAGTGATACCAACCCCCCTGAGTTTTCAGTTAAAGTTGGAGCCAAGGAATATTTAGATGAAAGCTATTTGCATTATTTAACTAATCGCTTGCGCGATAGCTATGACTTAGTCGGCACCCCAGTCAAGATGTGGGTAGAAAAAGCTAACACTATCCATGGCAAAGCGGACAATTAAGTTACAAGTTTATAAAGTTGAAAGTTAATCTTATGAAGTTGATAGTCGGATTAGGAAATCCAGAAGCGAAATATAATAACACTCGCCACAATATCGGCTTTCAAGCTGTGGATTATTTAGCTACTTGTGCCAGATTAAAATGGTCGGAGAAAAAAGATTGGCAAGCTATTGTAGCTAAAGGAGCTGATTATATTTTAGTTAAACCTTTGACATACATGAATAATTCTGGTGAAGCAGTATCGAAGATTGCTAAATATTATAAACTGGGGGATGGCACAGCAATAGGCGACGACCTAATCGTTATTCATGATGAACTAGACCTGCCTTTAGGAGAAGTTCGTAAATCTTGTAATTCTTCGGCTGCCGGACACAACGGCATTAAATCAATTATTAATTTTTTAGGAGGGCAAAACTTTTGTCGGTATCGACTAGGTATTAAAACCGAAGGATTAAATAAGTCTTATTTAGGGCTATTTAAAACTAGCCCGGCAAAATTTGTTTTAAACCATTTTACCGCCTCGGAACAGATCGTGGTTAAGAAAATGATAGAACAGATGGCAATAGAGTTAAACATTGACTAATTATAAAATTCGGGTTATAAATAAAACGCTAAAAAATTATATTGGGGTGCCCATAGTTTAGCGGTAAAACGCTGGGTTGTGGTCCTAGTATCAAGGGTTCGACTCCCTTTGGGCACCCCAATGTAATTTTTGAAACAAAAATCCTTTCAATCGAAAGGATTTTTGTTATTTATCGTATTAATAAAGTAGCCTTAAAAAAATTATCTATATTTTCCAACTCTTGACAGAAGTTTTCGCAAACATTATAATTATGTTATACCCCCTACTGGGGGATAGAGGATAATTAAATTAACTTCATGGAACAAACATTTAATGAGCAGGCTAATATCTTAAGACGGCTAAAAATTATTGAAGGCCATATCAAGAAAGTCATCTCCATGGTAGAGAGTGACCGTTATTGTGTTGATGTGCTTCAGCAATCTTCCGCCGTCCGTAGCGCTTTAAAAAAAACTCAGGATTTAATTTTAGCTAGACATTTAAGAAGTTGCGTGCGTCATGCCCTAAAAGAAGATCGAGGAGATAAAGTCATCGGAGAATTAATCGATATTTACACCCAAAGCAAATAATCACTTTATGCGTTTTATTCGTTATTACAAAAAGGTAATTACCTCAGCTACTCTATTTCAGATAGTGGTTGGATTATTTTTGTTGTGCCACGGTTCAACACCACTGCCAGCTCTAGCTGACAACCACAACAAACATTCTGAGGAGCAGAGCTTTACGCAAAATGATAACTTCAATACCCATCATCAAACAATGGAGTCATTAATAAACGCCAGCGAATCTCTACCAATGGAAACTGACCATGACAATCATCTATTGCCCTGCTGTTATGAAAAAACCGAGCCTACTCAAAAGGTTGGAATAGAAAATGCACTGTCTGAAAGTTTAATCGCTTTAGCTTCTTGGCCAATTAATATTACTAAACTATATAGCTCAGCAACTCTTGGATTTTTTGCTCAAGACCCGCCAAAATCATTAGACAACTCGATAGAAGACATCGTTAAACAAGAATGAGCATATTAAAGTCAAGCCTTGGTTTGACTAGTTTGGTTTTTTTAAATATCCTGCCGGAAAAACCGGTTTAACAAACTAACATACATATGTCTCAATCTAACTCCTGTAAAATAAGCCTACCTATTAAGGGTATGCACTGTCGATCTTGTGAACTACTTTTGGAAGAAAAGTTTTCTGGAATTAAAAATGTAGAAAAAAGCGATATTAACTATCGTCGAGGTACCGCAGAAATTTATTACAACGGCAGCCAACCATCAATTCCAGAATTAGAAAAAGTAATAATTGATAATGGTTACGAAGTCGGCACCGAAGGAAAAGCTAATTGGTTTAGTAAAAAAAAGAAAGATTATGAAGAACTGCTCTGGGCAATTTTAATCACCTTAATTGGTTATGAAGTTTTGGTATTTTTTGGAATATCTGATATCGGGTCGCTGGTAAACACCAGTGAAACTAGTTATGGAATGGTAGTGCTAATTGGTTTAGTGGCAGGCGTTTCATCTTGTATGGCACTAGTTGGCGGTTTAGTCTTGGGATTATCAGCGAAACACGCAGAAAAACATCCCGAAGCTACCGCAAGCCAAAAATTTACACCTCACATATATTTTAATGTTGGTCGTATCGGCGGTTACGCTGTTTTAGGAGGGATATTAGGCTCTTTAGGGTCGGTTTTTCAAATGTCTAGTTCAGTAAATAGCCTATTAACTCTGTTTGCTGGAGCAATAATGTTGTTTGTCGGCCTACAATTAATAGATATTTTCCCACGCTTAAGTAATTTTACAATCACCCTACCTAAAAACTTATCTAAATCTTTAGGTTTAAATAAACATCAGGCGGAATATAGTTCAACTAATTCCCTGGCGATTGGTGCATTAACATTTTTCTTGCCTTGCGGCTTTACTCAAGCGATGCAGATTTATGCTGTATCTACTGGCAGTTTTACTAGTGGTGCTATAATCATGGGGTTATTTGCACTGGGCACCGCCCCAGGACTTTTATCTGTTGGCGGATTAACATCTGTTTTGAAAGGTTCGGCGGCTAGAAAATTTTTTAAAGTTGCTGGAGTAGCAGTGCTTATGTTTGCTTTTTTTAATATTAATAACGGATTAACTTTAAGCGGTATTAACACCGGTTTATTAAAAGTAAAAACCTCTAAAACAACAGTCTCTAGTGATCCTAATGTAAAATTAATTGATGGCGTACAAGTGATCAATATGACTGAAAGCAACTCTGGCTATGCCCCTAATAATTTTACTATCGTTAAAGGCGTACCAGTCAAATGGATTATAGATGCCCAAGATCCATATTCATGCGCTTCAAGTCTAATAGCACCTAAGCTAGGCATTCGTAAAAACTTAAAAGCTGGAAAAAATGTGATTGAATTTACACCAACCATAAGTGGTTTGGTACCATTTTCTTGTAGTATGGGCATGTACACAGGATCATTCAATATTGTTGAATCCGGCAATGACAAGGCCTCATCCATAACTGACATTAAAGCCGGGGAAGCTCAAACCCCAAATAACTCCAGGACAGCCTCGTGTGGTGTGACGCCAAATAATACACCAAACAATAGCGCTAGTTGTGGAGCTAGCGGTGGTGGTTGCGGTTGCGGTGGCAGCACCAATCGACCAGCTCAAGATACCAATACTCCACCGGTAGTAGCCGAAGTGACCAAAGAACCAATTACTAAAGAACCTCTCCAAACTCTAAAAACAACTTACACTAAAAATTATTATTTACGGCCTTCGACTTTTACGGTTAAAGCTGGCACTAAAACTCGTTTGGAAATTGATGTGCGTGATAGTGGTGGTGGTTGTGGTAGCGAAATTACTATTGATGGTCTTTACAATAACACTACACCTTTGCGTGCCGGAGTACCAATCGTAATGGAATTTACTCCAACCACACCAGGCGTTTATGATATAACCTGTGGCATGGGTATGATTCATTTTGGCTCAATCACTGTTGAATAATTAAAAACATTTCTGATGAAAACTCTTAAAATAAAATTGCAGGGCCTACATTGTCCAGCTTGTGTGCAGCTATCAACCATGAAATTAAAAAAAATAGCTGGCGTGGAGACTGTAAAGATTAATCTAGTTAGTGGGCAAACGGAAATAATTGCTAATCGTGATGTTTCTATCGATGAAGCAAAAAAAATGCTTCAAGATACTGATTACTCGATTAGTAATATCTAAAAATATGAAAACTATTAATTTAACTATCACAGGCATGCACTGTGCTTCTTGTGAAAAACTTATCAATATGGGACTGACGGATTTAGCCGGTGTTAGCGACATCACTGTTAACGCAGCAACCGGTAAAGCCAGTCTAAAAATTGATGAGTCTCTCGTTAACGAAAAGCAAATTTTAAAAGCTGTTAAAGACGCTGGTTATGAAGCGACTGTTGATTTAAAAACCGCTAATGAACCAGAGCAAAAAAATGAAATAATGATTAAGCACAGCTCTACAAAATCCAACCAGCGTTTTAAAATAAAATTAAAAACAAAAATTGAAGCTGACGGTCAAATACATGAAGCTCTTGATGGTAAATCTGTTTTTGAAGGGAAAATTAAAAATCAAAAAATAGCAGAAATATTTTTGCCTCAAAAAAGCCAAGAGCTTAAAGGTTTTGTGGATAAACTGGCTAGTGCCGGTAACTTGTCTAAATTATTTGATTTGGTTAATGATCAAGAAAAACCAGAATATCAAACAACCACAACTGTTCCATTGATTGCCACACAAGCATCAACTACTGTAGCGGCTGGAGAAAAAGGACGCGTAAGTTTATCTATCAGTGGTATGCACTGCACTTCTTGTGCTGGCTTAATTGAAAAAGCTGTTAAAAAAGTTCCTGGTGTGAAACAAGCTAACGTCAATCTGGCTGCTGAAAAAGCTTTAATTGTATTTGATGAAACAACTCTGGATACTACCGACCTAATTAAAATCATTAAAGACGCAGGGTATGGAGCAGAGCTAGTCGATGCTAAAGATACTGAATACGATACTCGTAAACGTGAAACTGAGATCAAAAACTACCAAAGAAAATTTTGGTTCAGTTTAGCATTAAGTTTTCCAATGTTTTATTTCATGATGCTGGATTTCTTTGGCTGGTTACCAGGCGGAGTTAGCTTGCCACCTTACTTCGGCATTATCTCATTAATCTTAACTCTGCCGGTACAATTTATTGTGGGCGCCGGATTTTATAAAGGTTTTTGGTCATCACTAAAGATGAAAACTTTTAACATGGACTCCTTAATTGCTATTGGTACTTCCACCGCCTTTTTGTATAGCGTTTTTAATTTTGCCACCTACGCTATAGCCACAGGATCAATTATTGGCGTAGGCGGTAAAATCCCTGATTTATATTTTGAAACAGCCGCCTTTCTAATTACTTTTGTAGTTTTAGGTAAGTGGCTAGAAATTCGTACCAAAGGTAAAACCTCTGAAGCTATTAAAAAATTAATGGGGCTCAACGCCAAAACAGCTCGTGTTATTAGAAATATGACAACTACAGATATTCCCATCGAAGAAGTTGTTCACGGGGATATTATTGTAGTTAGGCCTGGAGAAAAAGTCCCAGTGGATGGAAAAATCACCAGCGGTTCTTCAGCTGTAGATGAATCAATGTTAACAGGTGAATCTTTGCCAGTAGAAAAAAGCGTCGGCAGTTTGGTTATTGGTGGCACCGTTAATAAAGTTGGTAGTTTTGAATTTGAAGCTACTCGTGTGGGTAGTGAAACTGCTTTAGCACAAATAATTCGTCTAATTGAAGATGCTCAAGGCTCTAAAGCACCAATTCAAGGTTTTGCCGACAAAATTTCTGCCGTGTTTGTGCCAATGGTCATTGGCATTGCCTTATTGACTTTTGTTATTTGGTATTTTTTCTTAGGTGCTGGATTATCCTTTGCTGTAATGACTTTTACTGCTGTTATTGTCATCGCCTGCCCTTGCGCACTTGGTCTGGCCACACCAACTTCTTTAATGGTTGGCACCGGTAAAGGCGCCGAATATGGCATTTTAATTAAAGGTGGTGAACCACTAGAGGCGGCTTGTAAAATTACAACTGTTATTTTTGATAAAACTGGTACTCTAACAAAAGGCAAACCAGAAGTAACTGATGTATTAAGTTTTGGACAGCTGGACGAAGATGAAGTCATTGGTATCGCAGCTGGTTTGGAAAAACTTTCTGAACATCCTTTGGCTGAAGCTATTGTTAATTATGCTAAAGAAGAAGCTCTAGACCTAAGTGAAGTCTTAAACTTTAAAGCTTTACCAGGACATGGTGTAGAAGGTGAAATTAATGGCACAAAATATTTTCTAGGTAATCGCCGTTTGATGACTAACATACTTGGCCACACCTTAGACAAAGCTAATCGTAAACTAGAAAAACTTGAGAAACAAGGTAAAACCGCCATGCTTTTAGCCACAACAGAAAATGTTGTGGGAGCTATAGCCGTAGCTGATACCGTTAAAGAAACTTCAGCTGAAGCTGTAGCTAAATTACAAAAAGTTAACATTGAGGTTTACATGCTGACTGGAGACAATGAACGCACAGCTAAAGCAATCGCTGGGCAAGTTGGTATTACAAATATTTTAGCAGAGGTACTGCCAGAAGATAAAGCTAATGAAGTTAAAAAACTGCAGGCGGCCGGCAAAAAAGTAGCGATGGTGGGCGATGGTATTAATGACGCACCTGCCTTAGCACAAGCTGAATTAGGTATTGCTATGGGATCCGGAACCGATGTAGCAATGGAGGCTGGGGGTATTATAATTATGAAGGACGATCTTAATGATGTAGTAACTGCTTTCCAATTATCTAAAGAGACTATGGGCAAAATAAAACAGAACATGTTTTTTGCTTTGTTTTATAATATTATCGGAATCCCAATAGCGGCTAGAGTCTTTATGGCCTTTGGTTTGATTTTAAAACCAGAGTTGGCCGGTTTAGCTATGGCCATGTCCTCTATTTCCGTGGTATCTAACGCTTTACTCTTAAAACTGTTTAAACCTAATAAACTAAACTATATATCACTAATCGCACCTGCAATAATGATAATAATCTTCTCTGGTTTATTTTTTGAGTTTGCACGCTTTAGCTCAATGATGAAATAGGAAAAATAAAAAAATACAGCTCATATTGAGCTGTATTTTTATTTCGTGCAATACTTAATAATGGTTTAAAAAAATGATATCCAAGTGTTTACTAATTGAAGAGACTCCCGTGTTCACAGAGGTAAATGTCGAGATTACGGACGAACAACACTCCAAACACCACCAACTTTATCGCCATTCATATCACCTGGTTCAACATCACCCATAAAATAATAAAGTGGTAAACCTTTATAAGTAACCTGACGACTATTATCACTCCAAACGATAAAACTTAAAGCCCCTGGTAAATCATCCTTAGATAAAACTCGCTGTCCGCTGATTTTTAAAGCTGGCCATTTAGCTAAGCACGCCTCATCACATTTAGTCTCACCGATAGTGTCCTTAGCATAATAATATAGAGTTAGACCGTTAACATCGGACAAATACTCTTTATTTCTAGCATCACGCCTAATTGTGACAGCCTCCGTAGGGCGTGGACCTTCTACAATAACCTTATCAGCAATAAAACGATCACTCTCTTGAAGAATATAAAACCACAGAGCACAGGCTGTCGCCACGACTGCCACAAACAGGCAGGCAATGACCGTATTAATCTTTTTAAAATGATTTTTTTTACCCATAAATTTTTATGGTGGACTAAGAGCCCTCCTATTATTTATTTACCAATATTATTAAATCTTTAATTTTTTTATTATAGCATTAATTAAAATTCTTGCCAAGCGTCTGTAAATAAGTGGCGAAACAAAAAATATCGAACTATTTTAAGACTTAAAATAAAAATCTTTATACTTTTTTATCAATGTTTTTGACCTGTTCTTCTAAGTTTGCTATTTTTTCAAGCACTGCTTGTTTAACTTTATCGTCTTCCACTAATTCTAAACCTGGCCAAGGAGTAGAACCAATAAAGGCATGATAAACAGAGTTTTTCAATAAATAGTCCTTCGTGAACTGATTTTCTAAATCTTTATTAAGGTTATTAAGTTCATTCCAAAAATTAGGCCCATAGACACGTGCTACGCTTATTAAACGAGCCGAAACTTCTGAAGGTGCTAAGGTTTCTATGTTTTCAGACGATTTTTCAGTAGAAACTGGCTCTTCAGTCTCTTTTGCTATTGTTTTGATTTGAGGTTTTTCAAAATTCATAAATGTAAAACTTATTATTGTTTTATTATAACACTATTACAAAAAAATAAAAATGTTGACATTTACTGTTAAATGTTAAAATATAAAAAGGCTAAAAGACTCTGTAAACTTTACAAGCCTTAACTAAGCAGAAGCGGATATGGCGGAATTGGTAGACGCACATGCTTCAGGTGCATGCGGTGGCGACACCGTGGAGGTTCGAGTCCTCTTATCCGCACAAAAACACGCATTAGCGTGTTTTTTTGTGGATAAAGCAGACCATTGAAATCAAGCCGTTTATAGTGTAGTATAAAATTATAAACTTATGAAAAAAATAAACAAAAATTTATTACTACGTTTTGTTTATGGCGGAGTCAGTATTATTTTACTGATTATGGCTATTTCTATTCCACAGTTAATTAGTCAAGATCAAGACATCTCTAATTTCACCATCGCTAAAGAAGTGGCTCAAGAGATTATTATCGCCGCCTTAGCCGCTTGTATCTGGTTGGCAGCCAAATTTTATCAACGCAATTTAGGTCAATTAAAAAAAATTAAAAAATTACAAGACAACAAAGGGCAATTAGAGGCTAGTTTATCTGAGGCCGTGAAACATATCGGATCGGTTAATGTACAATTAGAAACTATTAAATCAACGCTCTCTTCTTTAAAAGATTATCCGACTAGTAAAGAAGAGTTTAGAAGTATTTTAAAATACTTTACCGAACGAATATTAACGATTGCTAAAGCAGATTGGGTAGTTGTGCGTATTTTAGATTTGGACAAGCTTCGTACTCTGCGTGAACACACAGAAACTCGCAACAGCCAAGTCTTAATGCGTCCGACAATCGACAACAAACATCTGGTAAACAGCAAGTTCCCAGACTACCAAATTTTAACTTCAGAACAAAACAACTTAGCAATTAAGATTTTTGTAGCCATGCCTAAAACTGAACTAAAAGACGAGCAAGTATTAATTAAAGCTATTTTAAACCAACTAGAAATGTTATTTATAATCTTTACTTCTAAATATTATAGAGACAACTGTTTAAAAAAATAATAAATAAATATATGATAAAAATCAATGAACAAATCCCTGATGTAAGCTTGCAAGCTTATCATCAAGATCAAGTTAAGGATATTAAATTAACTGACTATCGAGGACAATGGTTAATTCTAATGTTTTATCCAGCTGACTTTACTTTTGTGTGTCCGACCGAGCTAGCTGATGTAGCTAAAAAATATGCCGAAATTCAAGCGGCAGGCGGAGAAGTTTTGTCTGTATCAACCGACACAGTCTTTGTACATAAAGCTTGGCATGATGCTTCGCCAGTTATTAAAGAAATTCAATTTCCCATGTTAGCTGATCCTACTGGGCGTCTAGCTAAAAAATTAGGTGTCTATATTAAAGAGGAAGGTTTAGCTTTACGCGGAACATTTATTTTTAGTCCAGAAGGTTTACTAAAGACCATGGAAATCCACAATAATTCTATTGGTCGAAGTGCTGAGGAGCTCTTAAGAAAACTGCAAGCAGCTAAGTTTGTTGAGGAGCACGGTGGCGAAGTCTGCCCTGCCTCATGGAAACCTGGTTCAAACACACTTAAGCCAGGTTTAGACCTGGTTGGTAAAATTTAAAGTCTTCTAAAAAATACCCTTGCTTCCGATGAAGTAAGGGTATTTTTTTATCCACCGCTTTATCCACAAGACCAACTGATATTGGGGATAAAAATGGGTAATCCTACAAAAAATATAGGAAATGTGGCCGTTGCTCAAAAACACTACATGTAGTATAGTGAAGTTATAAACACTACTATATATAGTAGTATAATTTTTTATTTTTGTCAATTTTTATGAATATTCGCATCAAAAAACGTGATGGGACTTTAGAGCCCTTTAATGCTGAAAAAATTAACCAAGCGATCGCTAGAGCGGTTAGAGACTTGCCCGAGGCAGAGAGTAAAGTAGCTCAAATAGCCACAGAAACCACTTTAACTTTATATGACGGAATAACTACGGCTGAATTGGATTTAGCGGTGGTAGCTAGCGCTGTGCAAAACATTAAAGACGATCCAGATTTTGATAAAATTGCCGTTCGTCTACTAATGAAATTAATTTATAAAGAAGTTCTAGGTGACTTCGATACTGAAGATGAGTTAAAAACCAAGCACGCTTCTGCTTTTGTGGCTTACATTGAAAAAGGTATTGAAAAAGACTGGTTAGACAAAAGACTAGGGGTTTTTAACTTAAAAGAGTTGGCCGATAGTCTGCTCTTAGAGAGTGATGATATTTTTACTTACACTGGTTTATCTACTTTGCAACGCCGTTATTTAAGCAAACTACCAAAAGGTGGACTAGCTGAAACGCCACAATTTTTTTGGATGCGGGTAGCTATGGGTCTGGCTTTTAACGAAAAAGATCCAAACACTTGGGCTAAGAATTTTTATCAAAAAATGAGTGCTCTAGAATATATTCCGGGTGGTTCTACTAATATTAATGCTGGAACTAGCATGCCCCGTTTATCTAACTGCTACTTAATGGACATGGAAGACTCTATTGATCATATTGGTAAAACCGTCTCCGATGTAATGAAATTATCTAAAGCTACTGGTGGCATCGGCCTTAATGCCACTCGCTTAAGAGCAAATGGTTCGCCAATTAATACCAACCACACTAGCTCCTCTGGACCAATACCCTTTTTACATATCATTGATTCAGCTATTCGTGCTATCAGCCGAGCTGGAAAAAAAATGGGAGCACTGGCTTTTTATATGGAAAACTGGCACTTAGATTTTGAAGAATTCTTAGACCTGAAACAAAATGCTGGAGATGAATATCGCAGAACTCGTACTGCTAACACAGCTGTTTATATTTCCGATGAATTTATGAAGCGGGTAGAAAATGATAAGTCTTGGTATTTATTTGATCCAAAAGACACAGCAGATTTAATTGAATTATATGGCCAAGCCTTCAGCGAACGCTATCAGGAATATATTAAGCAAGCTGAAAATGGACAACTAAAAGTCTTTAAAAAAATGCCGGCTAAAGAGCTTTATAAAAAAATTATTATTAGTTTAATTTCTACCGGACACCCTTGGTTAACTTGGAAAGACACAATTAACACTCGAGCTCTCAATAATAATACGGGAACTATTCATAATTCAAACCTCTGCACAGAAATTACCTTGCCACAAAACAAAGACAATGTGTCGGTTTGTAATTTGCTATCCATCAACCTGGCTAAACATTTAGACAAAGATAACAAAATAAATTGGGTAAAATTTAAAAACTCTATTCAACTCGCTGTGCGTCAACTAGATAACTTAGTAGATATTAATCAGCCACCAGTGCCAGAAGCTACCAATTTTGATTTAGCTAATCGGGCCTTAGGTTTAGGATTAATGGGTTTGGCTGATAGCTTGGAACGACTCGAGATTGCTTATGATTCTCCCCAGGCTTTAGATTTTAGTGATGAGGTTTTTGAATTTTTAGCCTATCACGCCATCAACGAATCAGCCGAACTAGCTCAAGAAAAAGGCAGTTACAAAAACTTTGTCGGTTCATTATGGAGCCAGGGCTTAGTGCCTTTAAACACCTTAAGTCTGTCCGATACGGCCCGTGGTCAAAAAATAGATGTGAATCGTGAAGCTAAAATAGATTGGAAGACTTTAAAAGATAAGGTTAAAAAAGGCATCCGTAATTCTACACTACTGGCCGTGGCACCAACCGCTAACATTGGTTTGGTGGCCGGCACTAGCCCAGGAATAGACCCACGCTTTGCACAAATCTTTTCCAGAAACACTTTAGGTGGAAAATACATGGAACTAAACTTTAATCTAGTAACCGCTTTGAAAAAATTAAATCTTTGGGAAAAAATTCGAGACCGCTTGTTAACCGAATATGGAAACCTAGAAAACATTGAAGAGATACCCGAGCACTTGAAAAAAATCTATAAAGATAGTTTTTCTATTAGCCCTCTAGCTTTTATCGGTGTGGCGGCACGCGCCCAAAAATGGGTAGATCAAGCTATTAGTCGCAACATGTATTTAGAAACTCGTGATAGCGATGAAGTGGCTGAGATTTATAGGCAAGCCTGGAAACAAGGATTAAAAACGACTTATTATTTACATATGAAACCTAGACACAGTGCTGAACAATCTACCGCCAAAGTTAATAAATCGGTGGGTGTTGGCAAGAGAGGTTTTGGTGCAGTAGCAGAAACGCCAGTAATAGAAAAAACGGCTTGCCCATTAGACCCGATGGAGAAACTACAGTGCGAGAGTTGCCAATAATTACGCAATAATCAATTTTTAATTTTGTAATTTTATTATATCTATATGATCCTAGGAAAACCCCTTAACCAAGATATGAATCTTCGCCCAATTAAATATCAATGGGCTTATGATTTATACAATCAAGCGGTGGCCAACACATGGTTCCCGCACGAAGTTTCTTTAAGCGAAGATTTAGACGACTGGAAAACGATGACCGATGATGAACGACACGCTATCACCTTTCTAATGAGCTTTTTTAATCCCACGGAATTAATTGTTAATCGTTCTTTAGCGCTAGGCGTTTATCCAAACCTAAAAGCGCCGGAAGCTCATTTGTATTTAGCTAAACAGATGTGGGAAGAAGCTAACCACTGTATGGCCTTTGAATATGTTTTAGAGACACTGCCGATTGATCGTGAGGCTATTTTTAGCTGGCACTTAAATAAGCCCAGTATGAAAGCTAAGGAAGATTTTGTGACCGACTATCTCGCACGTACTACTGATAGTTCTTTAGACATTGAAACCCTTGCTGGAAAAAAACAATTTGTAAAGAATTTAGTGTCTTATAATATTGTTATGGAAGGTATTTGGTTTTATTCTGGTTTTATGGTGGCACTATCTTTCAGGCAACGTAAAAAATTAAAAAACTTAGGATCAATTATTGATTGGATAGTCCGTGACGAAAGTTTGCATTTAAAGTTTGGTATCAATTTAATTTTAACTATTTTAGAAGAAAATTCGGAACTGGTAACGACAGAGTTTAGTGCAGAAATTCGCCAACTGATAATCAAAGGAGTGGAACTGGAAAAAAATTATAACGAGGACATGTTTCCTAAAGGTATTCTCGGGCTCAACGCTAATTATGTTAACCAATACGTACAGTATGTAGCAGATAGGCGACTAGAAGAATTGGGCATGGAGCCGGAATACAACGTAACTAACCCGGCAAAATGGATGGCGACCGCCACTGACACTTTAGAGTTGGTCAATTTTTTTGAAACACAAAACACAAATTATGAAGTAGATAATCGAGCAACTAAATAAAAAATAACTCCGATTTTTTTCGGAGTCATTTTTTTATTAAAAAAATGATCATGGAAAAGGGTATCTAATAATTACAATACCTGAACCACCGGAGCCACCAGCACCACCTTTTGGATTACCATTAGCTCCGCCACCACCTCCACCAGTGTTAGCGGTCCCTGCAAAACCATTACCGTTATTAATGTTGGTATTAGCACCGTTACCGCCACCACCTAAACCACCGGAACCAGGTGCGTTAGTGGTATATGCACCACCACCGCCGCCGCCGGCATAATAAACATCAGCACCAGTAATAGCTGAGACCACACCAATACCACCGGCCTTAATAGCACCCGAACTACCAGCAGCACCAGCACCACCGCCACCACCACCGCCATAAGGAGAAGTGATTCCAGCTCCACCAGCATAACCTTGGGTAGCTGTCCCTGCACCACCAGCACCTGGTGGCGGATTTCCACCACCACCGCCACCACCACCCGATCCTCCACTATTACCAGCCACACCACTTTGCCCTCGTCCAAAACCTCCTCCTACCGCAACCAAAGTGTCAAATGTTGAATTACCACCATTAGTTCCTAATCCATAGTTAGTCTTAGCTGGTCCACCAGAACCACCAGCACCAACAACAACCGCATAATTTTGCGGAGTTACAGCATAAGAAGCGTTATAAATTAATCCACCAGCGCCACCAGCACCAGCGCCACCACAAGTTATACAATTACCTCCACCTCCACCGCCACCAGCCACCACTAAAACCTCTACATTAGCATTGCCTAAAGCCTCAAAAGTTCCATTAGTGGTAAAGGTATGAATTTTATAACCATTAGCATAAGTAATAGTTCCCCCAGTGGCCGCAAAAGTGTAAGGAACATCAATTTGTTTAGGCGTAGCCATATACCCGCCGCCAGATAAATCACCAATATCACGAGCAATGCAGTAGCTTAAATTATAAGTATCGCTACTAGGGTTACTATAATAATATTCGCTACCAAGAGTAGCGCAAGCCCCTTCTTTCCAAGGCTTGGCATTGGTGGGGATGTGCTTAATATACGTTCGCCCGGTTGGTCCCAGTAAGGGAGAGCCAATAACAAATTCAGCCGCTGTCGGATAACGATTTTCTTTGGCACTAAACATTTCTAAGGCATCTTGGATTTGTTTGATATTAGCCATACGGACAACATCTCTTGCCTCCATTCTAGATTTTCTAAGAGTGTTAGAAACCATGGCTGTTAAAATACCAATGATCATAATTACTAATAAAATTTCTATAATAGAAAACCCTAACCGCCAATTTTTTTTAAACATATTTTTAAAATTGAAAAATTAAGGCTTGGTAGTATTATATAACTCGCTAACTTCTGTGGCTGATAGAGCGCGATTATAAATACGGACATCAGCAATAGAACCAACAAAAACGCTACCACTTTCAGCATTACCAATAACAATACTGCCGTTATTTTGTGATGGAGCACCAACACAATTAGCACTGGTAACTTTCACGCCATTAGTATATCCAACAGCACTATCGGTAGCTAGTTCAGAATTATAAGTTAAGACATAATGAGTCCAAACATTTGGGCATAGCCCACCTCCAGCACAACCATAAGAACTACCAAAATAAGTAGTACAACCAGTAGTACCCCACACTGCCCAAGAAACAGAAGTTGCCAAACGTGGTAAAATATAAAATTGCTGACCATAAATAACAGGCTGATAACTTGCACCACCAGAATTTTTATACCAAGCGGATACCGTAAAAGCTTTAGACGTTTTTAAACTGGGCGATACCGAAATATAAACTGGCCAACCAAAGCCTTGAGAACCACTATAATAAAACGCTCCGTTAGCTTCACCATAACGGCCAGTGCCTGGAACTATGGCACTATTAACAGTAGCGTTATTACCATTGCCACTCATATCTTTAGCGCCGTTAACCCCATCTAATAACCACCAGCCAACTAAACCTTCGCAACTAGGTTGGCATTGACAAACTGAGTTAGGGCTAGCCACACTAAGACCAGAGGAACAAGTGGCCATGGTATTATTTAAACAGTAGATTAAATTGTAAGATTTGCGATCACCACTGGGAACATAATTAAAAACATTATTACTAGAGCAATTGGAACCACTTAATTTCCCCTGAAGTTGGTCTGGTAATTTTTCATCATAAGTTTGACCGCTCGGGCCCACTAAAGGTTCACCATAAGGCAAAGAATCAGGATAAACATTCTCGCGTGCCAGATAAAAATCTAAAGCGGTTTGAATGTTTTTGATACTATTAATTTTACTAGCATCAAGTGCTTTGTTTCTAGAATCCTTAACAGCAATAACAACAAAGCTAGTTAAAATACCGATAATAAAAATGGCAATAGCCACTTCGATTAATGTAAAGGCTAAGTGCTGAAAATTTTTAATTTTGTAATTTTCCCGCCCGACTGAACGATAGTGGTCATTCGGGCGAGTAATTTTTAAATACGACCTTAATTTTTTAAACAAAATACCAGATAACAAAAATGCTTCTGTTTGAGAAATTAAATGATTATAAATTATTTTAAAATTAAGCATTAAAAATTTGAAATTATTTATATATTCTACTATAACACACTAAATAAAGGGTAACAATGCCCGTTGGAGTTTTTAAAAAAGTGCGTTATACTAAAAATCAAACAAAATCTATGAACAAACTAATCATTTTAGCGCATCCGTCGAAGTTTGGCTTTGCTCGTAAAGCTTCCGAGCTTTATAGTGAAGCTTCTAAAACCGCCGGACACAGCGTGGTAACTTTAGATCTTTATAAAGAACCTCGGCAAGATTTTTTAACTTTCGAGCACGTCAAAGACATAACTCCCGATGAATTAAAAACTCACTACCAAGCAGAAATTAGCAAGGCCGATGAACTCGCTTTCTTTTTTCCTTTGTGGTGGGTAGAAGCACCGGCGATTTTAAAAAACTTTACTGACAATAATTTTTCCGCTGGCTTTGCTTATAAATACAGCAAACATAGGCCAGTTGGTTTGTTAAAAGGTAAAACTGCTAAATTTTTTATTACCTGTGATGGTCCGCTATGGCTATATTTTCTAATTGCTGTACCTTTTAGAATGATTTGGCAAAATATGATTATGCGTTTTTGCGGAATCCGCACTACTAATTTTGTAGTTTTTGACCAAATGCGTAAACGCAATCAGCTTTATAAAGATAAGGCTTTAGCGAGAATTAAAAAGTTAGCTAGCTAATAAACTTAAATATCCGTACTTTATTTTTTAGTTTTAGTCATATGATGCTGATTGAAAATTGGTCATTTTGGGGTTGGCTATTTACTATAGGTACTTCTCTGGAGTTAATTGTCGGCGCATTAATTTCTCAATAATTTTTTCCGCATCATGATGAAGATATAAAATATTATAAACCGCCTCAACGATAGTTAATTGTAATTTCATTTGACGAGCACGCCGACGCAAAGAACGTACAGTATAATAACCCTCAACTACCGGGCTACCTTTTCCTAAACGAGCACCTCGATCACCACCGCCACCGACAGTCCGTCCAAAACTATAATTACGGCTTTGACGACTACGAGCTGTTAAAGCTAAATCTCCGATACCAGCTAAACCATTAAAAGTTTCTGATTTAGCTCCTAAGGCTAAGCCAAAACGACGCATCTCTCTTAAGCCTCGAGCTAAAAGAGCGGCTTGTAGGTTTTCACCTTTACCTAAACCATCTAAAATACCGGCCGCAATAGCAATAACATTTTTATAAGCTCCAGCGACTTCCGTACCTAAAAAATCTTGAGCTGTGTAAGGCCGAAGACCATTAACAGCTAAAACCACCTGAACCTTTTTGGCCGTCAGTAAAGACTTACTGGCTATCACCACAGCTGTTTCGTGCCCTAGAGCCAATTCTTCAGCAAAACTTGGACCAGAAAGAACTGTGTAGTTTTTTAAAGCTGTTGGTAAAAGAAGAGCAACGCTTTCTGAAATGAGGCGACCGCTTTTAATATCAATACCTTTGGCACAATTAACCATAATCATTTCTGGTCGCCAATATTTTTTGATTTTTTTAAGCAGTCCTGGGGTAGCCTGAGCCGGAGTAGCCATTAAAACGATATTAGCTCCACTTAGGGCTGTTTTTAAACTGGCTGTAAAAAATAAACGCTTCGGTAATTTAATTTTAGCTAAAAAAGGATTTTTATGATTTTTAGCAGTTACTTCTAAAACTTTTTGATCATAAAACCATAAAATTACTTGATTGTCAGCCGATTCACAAGCCGACTTAGCTAGAGCTGTCCCCCAAGCGCCAGCACCTAACACTGCAATTTTTGTCATAAATTACCTTAAAAGTTTAAATATAAAATAATATTACTCCAAAAATTAAGACAAAGCAAACATTTTTTTGTTACTACAAAAAAATCCCAAAAACTCAAAGAGTTTAAGGGATTATAGAAAAGAACGAAGAAAGTATCAAGTAAAGGGATTTAATGCCGCTGGGTCATAATCACGAACACCAATAATACAATGAGAGTCATCAAATAGATTTCTATAGCGTAAACCAAAATAATAATCCTTCGGCGTGGACCGCCCTATATAAGACACATAATACTTTGATAATTTGTTTTTTTTATCAAGAGCTGTCTTATATTTCCCGATCGAAAACTTTTCTCCTTGATTTTTTGATAAACTATTTTTTTTGTCAAAAGCCAGAGTATATTTCCCAATTGGAAACTTTTCTCCTTGCTGTTCACAAATAACTGAAAGACTTGGAGCTCCGGTCAATAAACAATTATTGGCCGCTAATAATTTTAGGCACTCGCGTAAAGTTACTATTTTGTCAGTGTCAATGAACCACAGAATAACCTGATAAGTTTTACCGGGAAGAAGCCGAGTAACTCTATTAAACTCCTGGTTTATTCTGTTATCATAAAAATAAAAATCTTTTTTATGATTTATAGAAAAAGTTTTCAATTGACTTTTGTGGTCATAATTAAGCGGCGTTGTTATTAGAAAATCTTCTAATAAAACAAACTTGTCTGAAACATCATCAATCGAACCAAAAACTTTTTGACGGTCAAATTCTGACATTTCAATAAAATTTTCAAGCTCAGTCAAACTAATAGTGCCGTCGTGGTATTTTTGAGATAATTCTATAAATAGACCAGTCAGTTTGGTCGCTTCTACATCTACACCGAGATTATCCATAGTGCCAATCCTCTTTTAAATTGTAAAAAAACAAATGCTTTACTGTTTATATAGTATTTTACTACACACTTGTAATATAACACATAATAGTTAAAAAGTCAAGGTAAGCTGTAAACCCTTGCTTTTTTCTAAAAAATGGTTTAAGCTAGCAACAAATTGAAGACTCACCTTTTTTATCAACACTTCGGATTTACGCCCGTTCGACTTAGCTCAGGGTAAGGTGGCCGAGGACTCAGTGGCTTGTTTAAGCCTTGGGTTAAGTCCATCTTTTTTTATTAGCTAAACTTAGCTAATAGACATCAAATGTATGGCAAACAAAGACTTAGCTTCTTTGATTGATGAGAGTATAGTCTCTATCCCTCAAGAAGGCGATACAGTAACAGGCATTGTTATTTCTGCCTCAAAATCCGAAGTAAAATTAGACATTAACGGTGTGATGACTGGTGTAGTTCGCGGTCGCGAGCTGTATTATGAATCAGCCGATTATGCTAAATTGCAGCCTGGCGACACCCTTGAAGCTACTGTCGTTGAGGTTGAAAATGAAAATGGTGAATTAGAACTGTCTTTCCGTCATGCCGGGCAAGAGAAGACCTGGTTAACTTTGACCGAAAGTTACGAACAAAAAATTAACATTAAAGTTCGTGTTAAAGAGGCTAACCGTGGTGGTTTACTAGTAAGCTATCATCAAATTTCCGGATTTTTGCCAGTATCTCAATTATCTCCAGAAAATTACCCGCGCGTCGCCGGTGGTGATAAAAATAAGATTTTAGAAAAATTAAAATCAATTGTTGGCAAAGAACTAGATGTTCAAGTAATTACTTTAGATCGTAAAGACGAAAAATTAGTAGTCAGTGAAAAGAATGCCTGGCAAGAGAAACAAAAGGATGTTATTTCTAAATATAAGGTTGGTGATGCCGTAGAAGGCGATATCACTGCCGTAACTAATTTTGGCGTTTTCGTGTCTTTTGCTGATAATTTAGAAGGTTTAATTCATATTTCTGAATTAGCTTGGCAAAGAATAGATGATCCATCCGATATCTACAAGGTTGGTGACCGTATCAAAGCGGAAATCATTTCTATTAATGGTTCTAAGATTTTCTTATCTGCTAAGAAATTAATTAATGATCCTTGGCAAAATATTCAAGAAAAATATAAACTTGGTGAAAATTACAAAGGTCAAATTATCAAAATTAACCCTTTTGGTTTGTTCGTAGAATTAGATCAAGACATTCACGGTTTAGCCCATGTTAGTCAAATTAGTTTGGCAGCTGGACAAAAAATTGATGATTGTTACAAAATTGGCGAAACTCATGAATTTACTGTAATGTCTATCGAACCAAACGAACATCGCTTAGGTTTAACCATTAAAGGAGCTACTGTGAAAAAAACCGAAAAAACCGAAGCAAAAGAAGATTTTGAAGAAAAAGCCGTTATTAGCAATTAAGGTCTGTTAAAAAAAGTTGCCCCATGTTGGATTTTGCTGTATAATGAACTAATTATGGCAAACTCAAATAACAACTTATCTTTAAGTATTTCTATTGGAACGATTATTAAAATCGTAGCCTTGGCTGTAGCCTTATATTTACTGTATTTGATTACCGATGTCCTGATTTTACTCTTCGCCTCAGTAGTATTTGCTAGTGCTATCAATCCTTGGGTAGATTGGCTGGAAACTAAAAAAATACCTAGAATCTTAAGTGTTCTTATTATTTACTTAGTAGGCTTAAGTCTCTTAGTTGGCACGATTTATTTAATAATACCACCAATAGCAACCCAAACTGCAGAAATGGCTAATAATTGGCCGACATACCTGAATAAAACTAGAAAATGGACTAATTCTATAGACAGTTTGACAGGTGGTTTTCCTAGTACAACTAACATAGAGAATATTTTACAAAGTTTAGGAAGTAATTTACAACTAGTTAGCGGAGGTTTGTTACAAGCTTTATCTAATATTTTCAACGGTCTAAGTGCTTTTCTGCTCATTTTAGTAATCACCTTTTATATTGTTACCGAAAAAGAGTCTGTTAATAATTTAATTTTGGCAATTAGTCCTGTAAAAAAGCACAAGCATTTGATAATTCTTTTTGCTAATATACAAAAGAAAATTGGTTATTGGCTCTCCGGTCAATTATTTCTGTGCTTGGTAATATTTATCTTTACCTACATCAGCTTGTCTATTTTAGGAGTTAAATATGCCTTAGTTCTAGCTATTATTGCCGGTATCACCGAAGCTATCCCTTACTTAGGTCCCATAGCTGCTTCCGTGCCTGGAATTTTCTTAGCTTTTATACAATCACCTATTTTAGCTGTTTTTGTGGCTATTGCCTATTTACTAATTCAACAGATTGAAAATAGCATTTTGGTACCAATGGTGATGCGTAAAGCAGTAGGCATTAACCCTATAATAAGTATTTCGGTATTAATGATTGGTTTTAAATTGGGTGGAGTTCTAGGAGCTCTTATAGCTATTCCTGTAGCTACCACCGCTAACGTAATTATTCAAGACTGGCGAGCTTACCGAAAAAAAATCAAAGCAACCTAAAATTATGAGACGAAGTTATAGACGGCCTAAGCCGCAACCAGAGAAAACTTTTCGTGCGAATGAACGGATTAAAGCGATGTCAGTTATTTTAGTTGACGAAAATGGGGTGAATCATGGCATTGTGCCAACAGAACAGGCTATTACTATGGCCCAAACAGCCGAATTAGACTTAGTAGAGGTTAATCCCAAAGGCGATTCCCCTATTTGTAAAATAATGGACTATGGTCAGTTTAAGTATGAACGTGATAAAAAATTACAAAAACAAAAAGTGAAGTCTAAAAAAACCGATACCAAAGGAATTCGCTTATCCGTTCGTATTGGTGAACATGACTTACAAGTTCGCTATAATAAGGCAAAAAACTTTTTACTTAAAGGCGATAAAGTCAAAATTGAAATTCGCCTAAGAGGTCGAGAACGCCAACATCCAGAAGTAGCCGCTGCTAACATTAACAAGTTTGTTAAACAATTACAGGCTGATTCGGAACTAAGTGTGATTGTAGAAGAGGGGTTGACAAAACAAGAGACCAGCTTTAATATGTTATTGGTTAACAAAAAAAGCTAACATTCAAATAAAAACAGCGAGTAATTGACTATTTTTTATTAAAGACATATGCCCAAAATTAAGACTCACAAAGCTACCGTTAAACGATTTACCAAGACTAAGACTAATAAATTGATGCGACGGAAGGCTGGTCAAGACCATTTTAATGCCCGTGAAACGGGTAATACCAAACGCAACAAACGTCGCGACACTCAGGCTCACTCCAGTGACCACAAGACATTGTCGACCTTGATGCCTTATAACTAATCTTTCCTGTAATTAAACACTATGCCAAGAGTTAAACGCGGTACAACCCACCTGAAAAAACGCCGCAAGTTGCTTGCTAAAACCAAGGGCTTCAAATGGGGTCGTAAAAATCGTATTAAATTAGCTAAGGTTGCTGCCACTAAGGCTGGCGCCCATGCTTATCGTGATCGTCGCTTGAAAAAACGTGATCGTAGAGGTTTATGGCAGATTAAGATTAGTGCCTTTGCTAAAGAACAAGGTTTGTCTTATTCTAAATTAATGGGCCTGTTAAAAACTGCTAAAGTGGAATTAGATCGTAAAATCTTAGCCGACTTTGCTGTTAATAACAAACGCGCCCTAATCAATATCATTGAACAGGTTCGAACTAAATAAAGCTTATGAACATGCAAATCATCCAAATTGGTCAAATAGTGGTTTCCGTCCTGTTAATGGCTACTATTTTGATGCAAAACAGAGGCTCTGGCACCGGTGGTGTGTTTGGTGGAGGTAGCGATGTTTTTAGAGCTAAGCGTGGTGCTGAAGTATTTCTGTTTAGAGCTACTATTGTTTTAGCCACTATTTTTATCGGTTTGGCAATTGTCGGACTATTAATCTCTTCCAATAAGTTAAGCTAACTATCATATGAACAAAGCTGGTTTAATCGAAAAGCTAACCGAGCGTGTGCCGGGTAGCAACAAAAAACAAGTCGAAGCGTTAATTGACGCTTTAGTTGAGACTATTATTGAAGAATTGAAAGCTGCGCGAAAAGTTAATATCGTTGGCTTTGGTTCTTTTGAAGCTAAAAAGCGTCATGCCAGAGGCGGTATTAACCCTCAAAACCCTACTCAAAGGATTCAAATCCCAGAAGTAGTAGTAGCTAAGTTTAAGACCGGAAAGACCTTAAAAGACGCTCTAAAGAACTCTGAGTTGAAGGTAATTACTCAGGTTAAGCCTGAAGAAACCCAAATTACAGAATAAAAAATTAAAAAACAACACCTTAGTAAAATTGGTGTTGTTTTTTATTAACAAAAAATAGCAATTTATGATGCCGCTCTAAAACTAGACCCATAAATTGTATTGACAAAATAAGCTTTTTATGTAAAAGTTAAATTAGTTTAGTTTTTTAAAATTTAAAATAATTTATAGGAGAATTTATAATGTTGAAAATAAACATTGACGGCAGAGGACTTATAAAAGTCTATGCTATTATGGTATTTTTCTTTGCTATAGCTGCACTTTCTTTAGGCTTTATTGTGAGTTTTGTTAACTTTATAATAACTAGTACCGACCCGTGGACATTGAACATTATCTTAGACTTTTTAACCGCTATTATCTTTTTTTGGTTTACGTCTAAATTAGCTCTAAAAACCTTAACTCTTATCAAAAAAGAACATAAAATACGCCGATACACAAGGAATGATTTAAATAATAAGAGATTACTGTTACAAAAAAGAACTTTGGAAAACTTTAAAGTTTTTTTACCAAAAGCTCAAGACTTAATTAAAACTCCCGGCGTTGATGGTATGACGCTAGAAGATGTACATAGAGTGTACTGGGGCAATTTTAAACTTATTGATGAAGAGCACTGGAAAGTGTTAAGAGATTTTTGGGATACTTATGACCAAACTGAGCGCTTGCAAAAAAACTATGAAAGAGAATTAGAACAAGCTGAAAAAGTCTTAGAAAGACTAAGAAAAGAATCGCTCTTACAACAAGGTGAAGATTTACTTCAAGAATCTAATTTATACTGTCAAAACATTACTAAGCTATTAAAAGATTTATTAGATGATGCCTCACTACTACTAACGGATTTAAATAAATCAAAACAATTGAGTGCTGCTGATAAAGCACAGGTTACTTTTAAAACTACTGACTTAATTACCCTTACTAAAAATCTTGATCTAATAGAATCCTTACTTAGTAAAGAACATGGGCTTTGGATAGCCGTAAGAAAACATCTTGAAGAAAAAATCTTATTGAAAAAATTTACAGGATGGAGTGTTGATCAGTTTGCGTTAAAGCAATCTTTAAATGAAAGTTGGCAAAATTTAAATATGGCTTTAGATGTTAGTAATAAAAAAACTATAAATAGTTTAAAAAATATCTTAGCCTCATTGAGTAAATATTTAGAAATAAACCAAGCTGCTGAAGACTTATTAGAAAACTACCGACGGTTACAAAAAAACCTAATACTTAAGTTTTATAAACTTAAAAAAGAGTAGGTGCTATGGAAAATCAATCAAATCAAATTAACTTTGTGATAGCCGTTAAGGACGAACTAAAAGATATTGAACATTTTTTGCAAGAGCCTAATCCTCAATGGGATATCATAAAATATAAACTCTCTGGACTAAAATCTTTAATTGGCGAGTAAATTGTTTACAGATACTAACAAAAAAACCTTCACGAAATGTGAGGGTTTTATTTTTCGCTCCGACTTTCGAATCCTGACACAAGCCAAGCAGTTGGCTTGTTTAGCATCCACAAAAATAACTCAAATGAGTTATTTTTGTGGATGCTACATAAAATTCGGCTCCCGTCGCTAAGTTTTTGACGTCGCCTACCGGCTAGTCAAAAACAAGCGCGCCAGCCCGGTCTCAGCTGTGCCTATCGGCACATGCTTCCGACTTTCGAATCCTGACACAAGCCAAGCAGTTGGCTTGTTTAGCATCAAAAAAATAACTCAAATGAGTTATTTTTGTGGATGCTACATAAAATTCGGCTCCCGTCGCTAAGTTTTTGACGTCGCCTACCGGCTAGTCAAAAACAAGCGCGCCAGCCCGGTCTCAGCTGTGCCTATCGGCACATGCTTCCGACTTTCGAATCCTGACACAAGCCAAGCAGTTGGCTTGTTTAGCATCAAAAAAATAACTCAAATGAGTTATTTTTGTGGATGCTACAGGATTCGAACCTGTGACCCTCTCGGTGTAAACGAGATACTCTAACCAGCTGAGCTAAGCATCCGTCAAAACTTTGATGCGGATATGTAAAATAATGGACTCGGCTCCCGTCGCTAAGTTTTTGACGTCGCCTATCGGCTAGTCAAAAACAAGCGCGCCAGCCCGGTCTCAGCTGTGCCTATCGGCACATGCTTCCGACTTTCTCGTCCTCACGCAGGCAAAGCAGTTTGTCTGCTTCGTCCGCAAAAAAATCTACAATTTTTTGGTGCGGACGAGAGGACTCGGCTCCCGTCGCTAAGTTTTTGACGTCGCCTATCGGCTAGTCAAAAACAAGCGCGCCAGCCCGGTCTCAGCTGTGCCTATCGGCACATGCTTCCGACTTTCTCGTCCTCACGCAGGCAAAGCAGTTTGTCTGCTTCGTCCGCAAAAAAATCTACAATTTTTTGGTGCGGACGAGAGGACTCGAACCTCCAAGGCCTTGCGACCACCACCACCTCAAGGTGGCGCGTCTACCAATTTCGCCACGTCCGCCCTTACCTCTTCACCGGCTAGTGGAAAGGCTTCAGTAAAACAGATCCGCCTAATAAATCCAAACTAAAAGTCGCTTATTTGGCGACTTTTAGTTTTTTCTTGTAGCCGTCAAACAAAAATCCTAATTTCGCACGACGAACTTGATATTCTTTCTTAATTTCAATCTTGGTAATAGTTGGCAAATTAATGGGAAAAATCTTTTCTACCTTTACACCTTCAGAAATTTTAGCAACCGTAACGGTAGCGCCAATTTCATTGCCGTGTTTACGAGCAATAACAGTGCCTTCAAAATATTGTAACCGCTCTTTTTCTACGCCTTTAGCGTTCATTTCTTTGATTTTTTGGTAGATTCTGACAACCATACCAGGTTTCAGGGCAGCCTTGGTCTCTTCCAAGCTCAGCTCTTTCTTGTCGTTGGTCATATGTATAATTAAAATAAAGCGCTTGTGTGCGTTCTAAACATTGTATACATTATAATATTTACTAGAAATTGTCAATATCAATATACTATATTTGTAAATGCGTAAATATTACTAAGAAATGCCTTACATTAAGCCTTTTACAAAAATTAATAAAATTATTGTTTATATATTTGAGTGCTAAAGATGCCTAATTTTATTAAATTTAAATTGAGGTTCAAAAATTAAAAACCTTGATTGTAGAGCTCCTGCACAAAGGCAAGAGACTAAGCCTATTGATAGACTTTTTTACTCGTGATATATTAAAATAGTTATTAATTTTAATCGACTAGAAACGCATGGAGGAGCGAATCGGTCACCTTTGATATGAAAAAAAGTTTACTAGCAGTAACTCTGCTAATAGCAACCCTCACCTTGACTGGTTGCTTTAAAAAACCAAGCCCGCTAGTGGTTACGCCAACGCCTGAGATAAAAATAGAAGAAATCTCTTCAGCAACCGTTTATCCGATTGATTTGCGACAATCTAATATAAATTGGACTGGTCGTAAAATAATTATCAAAACCGAGCATGTTGGCACCGTGTCTTTTAAGTCTGGAGAAGTACAGTTAAAAAATAATAATCTAACTGGAGGGTCTTTTGTGATTGATATGTCGACAATAACCGATCAAGAACTAGAAGATAAAAATAAAGAAAACTTAGAAACCCACTTAAAGAGCTCCGACTTTTTTGACGTGGTTAAGTATCCAGAAGCAACTTTAACTATGAAAAGTGTTAGTCCTGGTATCATAACCGCTAATGAGCAAAATTATAATGTAACCGCAGATTTAACTATTAAAGGCATAACTAACGCTGTGAGTTTTGATGTCATAGCCAAACAAGATAGTGGTTTATGGATTGCCAATGCCGATTTTAGCATTGACCGCACCTTGTGGGGTATAAAATATGGCTCTGATAAGTTTTTCTCTGATTTAGGCGACAAAGTTATTGATGATACTATTAGTTTTAAAATCTATATTGAAGCTCCGCTGTCTCTAACGACCAAGCAAATTATAACTTCAACAGAAACTATTGGTGAACCAAGTACTGTTGACATTACCACAGAAGTAGTTCCATTAGAAAACCAGAACCAATAAAAATAGAAAAATAAAAAATTCCCCATGTGGGGAATTTTTTATTTTATTTTAGACGGGAAAATTATATTGTGGTTCTTCATCATCGGCTAAACTCTCAGACATCACCTCCCACATTTCTGCCAATTGTGTGCGCATAAATTCGGTATTATCATCTGGATCTAATTTGCCTTTTTCTACAAAATATTCTAAAGTTTCATCCACAAACTCTAAATAAGCTTCACGGTCATAACCGCCCTGCTCATGCATTTTCTTTTTGACTAACAAATAAATGTCTTGTAATAAATCATCCATAGACCCTTATTATATGGTGCCTACAAAAGCTCGTCAAGTAATCGCTTGACAAACCCCCAAAGATTAGTAAAATGTTATTGATTGGCGATGTGGCTCTCGTAGTGAAATGGATATCACGCTTGGCTTCGGACCAAGTATTTTAGGTTCGAATCCTAACGGGAGCACAGAGTTAGGCTGGGTAGCTCAGTTGGTTAGAGCGTGGCACTCATAACGCCAAGGTCGAGAGTTCGAATCTCTCCTCAGCCACAAGATAAGTTAATAAGTTTCTTAAAGTTTATCAAGTTCATAAAGTTATGCGCTCATAGCTCAGCTGGTAGAGCAGTCGCCTCTTAAGCGAACGGTCACAGGTTCGAATCCTGTTGGGCGCACAGATAAAAACACTCTAAACCTAGGGTGTTTTTAGTATCAAAAAGACTATTTTAATTCTTCAAAAATCTGAAACCTATTATTTTTCAAAAACTTGATTATTGGCGGGTTTTATGTTTAAGTATAGTTATTAATATAATTTATGCCTTTATCCATCGGAATCGTGGGTCTGCCTAATGTTGGCAAATCTACCCTCTTCAATACTTTAACTAAAAAACAGGCCCCGGCCGCTAACTACCCGTTTTGTACCATCGAGCCCAATGTCGGCATGGTAGAAGTACCTGACGAACGGTTACAAGCCTTAGCCTTAGTTTCTAAACCAGCTAAAATAATCCCCACGATCATTGAATTTGTGGATATCGCTGGCTTGGTTAAAGGCGCCTCAGCTGGCGAAGGTTTGGGTAACCAATTTTTATCACATATTCGCGAGTGTCACGCCATTTGCCAAGTGGTGCGTGCTTTTGAGGATAGTAATGTCATCCATGTAGCTAATCGTATTGACCCCATTGAAGATAAAGATATTATAAACCTGGAGTTGATTTTGGCCGATATGGCTACGGTTGGAAAACGGCTAGACAAGGCCAGCAAAGAGTGTAAAACTGGCGACAAAAAAGCCATTGCCTATCGAGATTTAATTACCAAAATAAACGAACAGCTATCACAAAATATCCCTGTGCGAGACATGAATCTAAACAATGAAGAATTATTTGCTATTAAAGATTTAGCTTTAATTACAGCGAAGCCTATGATTTACGTGGCTAATATCAAAGATGACCAAGTTTTAAGCTCAGATTTCAGCAGTAAATTTGGGGCTGAAGTTATCCCGTTGAATATTAAACTAGAAAATGATATTGCTAGTTTACCAGCAGAGGAACAAACAGACTATCTGGAGGCTCTGGGATTGAAATTAAGCGGTTTGGATAGCTTAATACAAAAAGCTTATCAAATTTTAGATTTAGTAAGTTTTTTTACTACAGGTACCGATGAAACTAGGGCTTGGACTATCAAGCAAAATACTAAAGCCCCACAAGCAGCGGCGGCTATTCACACTGACTTTGAAAAAGGCTTTGTACGCGTAGAGGTTATTAACTGGCAAGATTTTGTAAAAAATGGGGGTGAAGTAGCAGCTCGTGAGCAAGGATTGTTGAGGATTGAGGGTAAAGAATACATCGTCAAAGACGGTGATGTCTGCAATTTCTTAATAAATAGATAAATACCAAATATTTGACAAAAAAAAGAAAAATTTGTTATATTTTAAATGATGCTGCACGATTAGTTCTTGATAAATTTAAATAGAGGTTGTTTATTAAGCTTAAAAAGCGATTATTCTTAGTATTTGATTCCCCCCGAAAATACAAAAAAATAAAAAACTACAACAAGCCAATTTGCTTAATAATAAACTCTATTTGCCGGGCCAGCTTTTTAGCTGGCTCTTTATTTTGCCAAAACAATGATTTCTCGCCAAACTTTTTGGCCAGCTCGACCATAAAGTAATGGGGTGCTAACTAGTTGAAGACTTTCAGGAAAGAGCTTAGGACGTTTCCAACCACTGTAGCGAATAGCTAAACCCTGCTTTATACTAGGAATATAAGGTAAGGCCATCACAACACGAGACCCTGGCTCCATACGGCGATGTAATAACGGTAACACTTCATTATATAGTATAGCTAATTCTGGTAAAGTTTGACGCCAATCCACTTTACCACGCTGTGGGCCTAAAAAGCCTTCAAAAGCAATGGCTCTAAAAGTTTTACCTGGCCACAAAGATAATAATTTACGAGCATCAGATTTAATAACTTCAAATTCTATTTCTGAACCATTAGTTTGTTTATTTAACCAAGTTAAATTATCAGTAGTATCACCAACAGCACGCTGGCTAATGTCTGAACCCAAAAGAATAGGTACGCCAATCATCGCTGCCTCACTTAAAATAGTTCCAGAACCGCAAAAAGGATCATAAATCTCACCAGCAGGAAGAGCCTCAGCTAAGTTTAATAAAGTTAAGGCGACTTTAGGTGGCAACATACCAGAGGCATCATCACGAGCTGGACGACCATAATCACGAGCAGACAATTCTTTAAAAGGTTGAACGGCCAAGGTGCGACCATACCAATAATTGACGCCGTCTTTAATAATAACTATTTCCACACCACCGCGAGTAAGTTTATTTTGTTCTACAATCACACTAGACAAAACGAGTTCGCGACCAACCACAAAACGAGGAGCACGACCTTTTATTTTCAAGGTTTTTTTAAGTTCCAAAGCTATTGGTAAAAAGTTAAACTTAGCACCATAAAGAGAAATCCCGAAAAATGGTAATATAGCTTGGTTAAGCAGGCTAGCTAGCGTTGTAGGCATTTCTGAAGCTAAATTCTGCATTGTACCAGCAATCTGACCTATTTTAACAGTGCCCCCTAGGCGTTTTATTAATTGTGAAGCATCTAGCGCTGGTGTATCGAAAATCAGAGTACCTTGGACAAAGCTCAAATATTGGGTGTTGTCACCTAAAACGCTATAAATCTCGGCTAAAGCCAGCTCGGGATGATTACCAAAAATTAAAAAATATTTCATAAAACCAGCTTAACATATTTAACTAGAAAGTAAAATAAAAAATAAAAAAGGCCTAGAAGTATGATTAATCGTTTCAAGACCTATACTGCGTTTAACTTAGCAAAAAGTTTTTATAAAAATATTTATAACTTGTTTAATGATTTTGTCAATACTATTGACTCTTTTGTGCCCTTGTGCTAGCATATCAGTACAATTTAAACCTTTTCCATCTGTGGTCATTTTAGGCCATTTGCCCTATTTTTTATTAAATAGGGAAGGGTATTCTCCTGTCGCCTTCAAAAATAGGCTAACCTTAGGAAATGCCCCTAAGGTTTTTTTATTTAATAAAACAATCTATGTCAAAGACAAAGTCCGACAAAATTCCACATTACGAATTGTTGTATTTAGTTTCTAACAAATACAGCGAAAACGAATTGGAACCAGTGAAAGAAAAAGTGTTGAAGGCCATTGCTGCTGGCAAAGGGATAGTTACTTATGATGAGTTCATGGGTAAACGTCGCTTAGCTTATGCTATTAAAGGTTTTCGTTATGGTTATTATCAAGTTTTAGAGTTTGATTTAGAAGGTGCGGCCATGGCTAAACTAGACAAGGACTTAAAATTGGATCATGAAATTTTGCGTCATCAAATTATTCGTAAAGTAGCTAAGGATCCAGAGGTTTTAAAAAAAGAAGCCGAGGCTCGTCACCGTCGTCAAGAAGTAGCTGCTGCTGAGATTGCCTCTGCCATAGCGCAAACCAAAGAAGCTGTCAAAGCTGAAACTGAAAAAAAAGAAGCTCTAGTGGTAAATACTACTAAAAAAATAGCAGAAGAAACTCCAACTCCTAAAAAATCTAAATTAGCTGAAGAAACTACTTTAGAAAGCCAGGAAGAATTAGACAGTAAATTAGACAAGATTTTAGGAAGTGACATCTTATACAAATAATCTTAACTTAATTAATTATATGGATCTCAACAAAGCCATGATCATCGGCAATGTGACTCGCGATCCGGAAATTCGCCAAACAGCTGGCGGTCAACCGGTTGCCTCTTTTTCCATTGCCACCAATCTTAGCTGGACTGATCAAAGTGGTCAGAAACAAGAACGAGCTGAATTTCATAATATTATTGCTTGGCGTAAGCTAGCAGATATTGTCGGCCGCTTCGTGAAAAAAGGCTCTAAGATTTATATCGAAGGACGCATTCAAAATCGTAACTGGGTTGGACAAGACGGACAAAAACGCTACACCTCAGAAATCGTAGCTGATAATTTAATTATGCTAGATCGAGCTAGTGGCACACAAAGTTATGGTGGTGGTAATACTTATCAACCAACTCCAAATAATCACCCGAAGCCAACTACCACTGAGCAACCAATTAGCTATGAAGATGTAGCACCAATGCCTGGTTATCAAGAAGAAGAGATCCGTGTCGAAAATATTCCTTTTTAATTTAATTTATGCAAATCAAAAAATCCTGTTATTATTGTGATAACAAAATCGACTACTTGGATTATAAGGATGTGGAAGAATTACAAAAATTCACCAATTCCTATGGTTTAATCCTACCGAAACGCCGTACTGGTGTCTGCTCCAAACATCAACGTAAGTTGGCTATGGGAGTGAAACGCGCTCGTGTAATGGCCCTGGCACTTTTTACGAACAAATAAATTCGTAAAAAGTAATGACAAATTTCCAATATCCAATTTCCAATCAATGCTAAAAAATGAAATGTCAAAAAGAAATCATAATCTACATTTGGTTTGGCATTGGAAATTGGGATTTTGACATTAAACCTCTATCAAGTTACAGAACTTGATTTACAAATACTCTAGTTACTATTATCTAATTAGACTTAAAGTTAATCTATGCTCTCTTTAAGCGAAATCAAAATCGGCAAGGTTCTGAAAATGAACAACGAGCCGTATGTCATTATTAAAGCCGACCATCATAAAATGGGACGCGGTGGCGCCGTCTTAAAGACCAAATTGAAAAATTTGATCAACGGCGCTGTCATGGAACAGACTTTCCAAGGCAATGAAAAAGCCGAGGAAGCTGAAGTAGAAACCAAGAAAGCAGATTATCTTTATAAAGACGCTGACAACGCTTATTTTATGGATAACGAGAGCTTTGAACAGTTTGAATTGCCCTTGGATGTCGTCGGCGAGCAAATGCAATTCTTAAAAGAAAATACTGAAGTCAGTACTATGCATTATGAAGGTAGACCAGTAACTTTAAAACTACCGATTAAGGTAGAACTAAAGGTAACGATGGCGCCTCCAGGTGTTAAAGGTAACTCTGTGGGCAATGTGATGAAGCAAGCAGAACTCGAAACCGGTGCGGTCATCAATGTCCCAATGTTCGTGGAAACCGGTGATGTAATTCGCATCAATACCGATACCGGCGAATACGTGGAACGAGTTTAAAATTATTTCAAAAAAACATCCTCCTCGATAGTCATCGAGGAAGATGTTTTTTTATTTCAATTTCTATAATAATTATTGGGCAAAAAGCTATTCTGCAACAGGTTCTTCAACAGCAGAAACTGCCACATCCGCATCAATTTCTGAAGACATTGGTGGTACACCTTCTTTTTTATTAGCTTCAGCCAAAATCTTACTACGCAATTCTTTTAATAATTCTGGTTTAGCACGCAAAGCTGTTTTAGCACTCTCGCGACCTACACCCAATTTCTCTTCACTGTAAGCATAAGAATTGCCTTTTTTACTAATCACGCCATAAGCTGTACCAGTATCTAGAATATCTCCAGCAAGCGAGATACCTTCATTATACATAATATCAAATTCGCAAGTCTTAAAAGGCGCAGCGACTTTATTTTTAACCACCTTAGCTTTAACGCGGTTACCGATAATCTTTTCACCTTGTTTAATCTGAGCAGCACGACGAACTTCAATACGCAAAGAAGAATAAAACTTTAAAGCCATACCACCAGTAGTAGTTTCCGGGTTACCAAAAAAGACACCAATCTTCATGCGAATCTGATTGATAAAAATTACAATAGTGTGCGACTTAGAAACAATTGAAGTTAGTTTACGCAAAGCTTGGCTCATTAAACGAGCCTGAGAACCCATTTGCATATCGCCCATGTCACCCTCTAATTCTTTTTTTGGAACAAGTGCTGCAACGGAATCTAAAACCACAACATCAATAGCATTAGAACGAACTAAGGTTTCTAAAATTTCTAAAGCTTGTTCCCCACTATCTGGTTGGGAAATAATTAAATCATTGATATTAATTCCAATCTTCTTAGCGTATTCTGGATCAAGTGCGTGTTCAGCATCAATAAAGGCGGCGATACCACCCATCTTTTGAGTTTCAGCGATAATGTGTTGAGCTAAAGTGGTTTTACCAGAAGATTCAGGTCCGTAAATTTCAATAATGCGTCCTCGTGGAATACCGCCAACACCTAAAGCTAAATCTAAAGAAACACAACCTGTTGGTACGACATCAACTTCCATAGATTTAGCATCACCAAATTTCATAATAGAACCCTCGCCGTACATGGAACGAATTTGTTGCATTGCAGCCATAGCCGCAACATTGCGAGGATTATCCTTAACTGATTTGTTTTCAGTTGAAACTTTTTTATCTGCCATAAAATTAAATTACAAGTTTATAAAGTTCATCAAGTTTGTAAAGTTAAATACAAAATTGAGAACGGATACATAAGTTAAAAGTTTATGAACTTATTATATCAGAACAAAAAACGAAAGACAAGCTATGGTTTACGGTAAAGAATTTCTCTGGTAATGCTATGCTGACGCTTGTTTTGACGACTGGCAATAACGGTAATTTTATTAATTCCTTGCCGTAAATCCAAGGTTATTTCAAATTTACCATCTACCGAAACAATTACTGGTAAACCATTAATAGCCACCTCTGATTCTGGTTCAGTTTGACCACTAACAGTGATACGTTGCTCACTAACTGCTAGATTATCCACAGGTGAAAATAAATTTAGTTTAGGTGGTAAATAAATATTAGCTAAAAGCCAGCCAATATAACCGACACAAATTAAACTGACAATAGCAATTAAAAACCCTTTAACAACTCGAGGTACAACAATAAAATAACGCTGAAGCACTACCTGTCTTTCGAAAATTCCTGTGCTCTTAGTTTGCCGGCGATGACGCTCTTTAATAAACTGTTCAATTAAAGCTGTTTCTGGTAAACCTAAACTACGAGAATACTCTCTTAAATAATTTAAAGCATAAACCCCAGCCGGTAAACTATCATAAGTATTATTTTCTAAAGCAGTAAGATAACGGGCTTGAATATTCAGCTCATCAGCTTTGTCTTTAATAGATTTCTGCTCACGTTGTCTAGCTAAACGCAACCTCTCACCAACCGCTGAATATTTTTCACCAACCGGTTTAGCCGCAAAAATAGGCATAATTATTGAACTTTAGCCTGACTAAGCGTGCTGTTTATTTTAGAAGACGCTAAGCGGACTTCAAAGACTAGGTTTTGTGGATTAGCAGCAACGGAGTCAGCCATAGACTTAAAAGAGGCTTCAGCAACATCATTGTTATAACCATGATACCAGGTGTGCGAAGTTAGTAGTTGTTTAGCAAAAATACTTAGATTATCGTTAATTTTTTGTTCTTCTACAATAGCACGCAAAGCTGTTAAACGCCCACTACTAGCTAAATACAATTTGGTGTTTTCTGGTATAGTAGTCATAAATTGAATAAAATCCCAAGCTTCATTGATGTTTTTAGATTTTTTGGAGACAGTTTCTACCCAATAATCAGCTACATTTTTAGAACCTCCACCACCTTCTATTTGAGGTATAGGTAAAATACCAAAATTTAATTTAGGCGCCTGAGCTTTAATGGTTGGTAAGTGATAAGCATAACCAAAAGTAATGGCCAATCGACCATCCATAAACATCTGTAAAGAATTGTCTAAAGTACTGTTCCAAGTATAAACATCTTTAGTTGGGTTAGCAAAATCACTATAAAACCTAAGGGCATCCATACCTGGATTGTAATCCTTTCCAGAAACATTTTCTGATAAAGCTGCCCGATTCTGACTGTTAATAATAGTGCCTCCATTTTGCATAATCAACAAAGCCATTATGTCGGCCGAACGCTCAATGTTAGTACCAGTACCTAAAGAGATGCCAGCTTGAACAATTTCACCTTGAGTAGTTTGCTTAGTTAATTTTTTAACATCTGTTTGAAATTGCTTATTCCAATAAGGAGATAGTTCACTGATGTTAGCGTTGTTAAGCAAATCTCGATTAAAAAACATAGCCATGGTATCAACAGCTAACGGTAAACCGTACACTCGGAGCTCTTTGTTTTTAGTAGTCGGGTTTTCCCAGTCAAAAACTACATCACTATAGACTGTTTCTAAAAAACTGTTCTTAATAGCCGTTAAAGATATACTGCGGGTTTTACGTAATTCTGGGACAATAGTTTTTTGGATAGTGCCTTTTTCCACTGGATATGCCATGGTAAATTCTAAAGGCATTACAGCAATCTTACTAGCATAACGCCTCATCCAAGTAGCGTTGATAGAAAAAATATCAGGCCCGCGATCTTCTGCTAGAGCATTAACCAGTTCTTTTTCATATTCATCATACCGAAGTTTACGATATTTAATAGTGATGTTAGGGTGCTTTTTATTATATTCGGCGATAATGGCAGAAAAGTTATCTGGACCATCCCAAACACGCCAATAATTAATAGTGATTGGTTGCATTTTAGCGGCAACATCTTGAGAGATGCCCTTACAACCAAAACCACTGGTTGCCATCATAACAAATAGTAAGCCTAGGGAGATAATTTTTTTCATATAAGCAATATAGTTTTATTCATTGTAGCAAATATCAACATAATCAACAACTGAGGCGACTGGGGCGATATTGCAAAGCCTCAGCCAAATGTTCTACGGCAATAACTTCGACCCCCGCCAAATCGGCAATAGTGCGAGCAATTTTTAAAACTCTAAAATAGCCCCGAGGAGATAGGTCTAATTTTTCTACGGCCTGTTCCATTAATTTTTCTCCAGCCTCCGATAAAGCACAATACTTTCGAACAGCCTGACTGGATAATTCACTGTTGGTCAACCAGCCTTTATTTTTAAAACGCTCAAGCTGTCTAAGTCTAGTTGCTTCCACTCGCTTTTTAACAGTAGCTGAACTTTCGGCTCCAACTTGTTTTAGTTTAGAAAACTCCAACCTTGGAACGGTTAAAAATAAATCAATACGGTCTAATAAAGGTCCAGACAAACGACGGCCATAATTAGCCAGCTGGCTAGCCGAACAAATACACTGTTTTTCCCTGTCACCGGCAAAACCGCAAGGGCAGGGGTTCATGGCGGCAGCTAAAATAAACCGTGCTGGAAAAGATAAATTGCCAGAAGCACGAGAAACAGTCATCCGCCCCTCTTCCAAAGGTTGGCGAAGATTTTCTAAAACAGAACGGGGAAACTCTGGTAACTCATCCAAAAATAAAACTCCCCGATGTGCCAAACTAATTTCGCCAGGCTTGGGCCAAGCACCACCGCCCACCAAAGCCACACCTGAAGCACTGTGATGCGGAGCCCTAAACGGTCGAGCTTTGATTAATGAAGAGCCAGCTGGCAACAAACCGGCGACACTATAGATTTTAGTAATTTCTAAAGCTTCAGATAAAATTAAATCCGGCAAAATAGAAGCCAAAGCTTTGGCTAACATTGTTTTACCCGACCCAGGTGGACCACTCATCAAGATATTATGACCACCGGCAGCGGCGATTTCCAAAGCACGCTTGGCTGTTTGCTGACCAGCTATAAAAGCCAAATCAGATTCCACGATTAGATTAACTAGACTAGGAATTTGTCTGGGTAAGGGCTTTAATTCACCCTTGCCCATTAAAAACAAAGTCAGCTCAGAAAGACTAGCAATGGGCCAAATTTCAACACCCTCGGCCACTGCTGCTTCAGCAGCGTTGCCTTGTGGCACAAACAATTTAGTAATACCTAGTCTTTTGGCAGCGAGGGCCATCGGTAAAACGCCAGCCACAGGGCGAACTCGTCCATCCAAGGCTAATTCACCAACATAAGCCCAAGAAGTATCGACAGGTAAGCGGACTCGACCGGCAGCCGTTAAAATACTTAAGGCCATCGGCACATCCAAGCCTGAACCCTGCTTTTTTAAATTAGCCGGTGCTAAATTGACGGTAACTTTTAATTTAGGAAACTCAAAACCACTGTTGCGGATAGCAGATCGAACCCGTTCACGAGCTTCAGAGACAGCTGTATCTGGTAAACCAACAACAGTAAAACTGCCAAGGTCGCCACCGCCCATATCAGCCTCTACCTCTACAATTTCGGCATCTAGGCCAACAACGGCTAAAGTTTTAAGTTTGGCAGGCATAGGATAAATAATTTTTAATTTTAAATTTTGTAATTTTTAAATAAATCCAGTCTTTTGTTTGGAAAATTTAGAAAATATTTAGAAATTGGAAATTAAAAACCAGAAATTGTATTTTATTTATTTCATTATACACCGTGATGGTAGTATTGACAAATATGGTCCATTCTGCTATATTAAAGAAGTAGTTTTTTAACAATTTATAATTATTTTTTGAGGGATCACATGTACCATAAAATAACCGATAAAAAGGCCTTTGTTAAATATTTCCAAATAGGAAATAACGATTGCGCTATTAGCTTAACGGCTGAATTATTTGCTAAAATTAGAGTATTAAACGAAGCTCTAAAAAACAAAGTTGTAACCTATAAAATGTTACAGATTAATAAAGCTTACTATAAAAGCTTTAAGCTATCAATTATTGAATACACAATTAATTGCGCCAAGGATATAAAAATCCAAATTAAAAATCATTCTGACAGTCAGTGTTTAAAAATTGATCTGGATTATAATCAAATAGACTTTCTAGATGGCGTAATTCATTCCGGCATAGAAAACGGCATTTTAAATTGGCACGAACTTGGTTTTCGAGGAAAAGATCACTTTAACTTTTTAATAGAAAAGGCTAAAAATCATGCTCTAAAATTAACCTATCACGACCTCAAAACCGCTATACCAGAGAGTGAAAAATTTTTATCAGAGTTTGATTCTGAACTTCCAGGATTTGAAATGAATGATGTCGAAGAAGATGAAGACGTTTTAAGTAGGCCAAAACAGTTTAATTTCTACATAGAGGACGGCCTCTTAGAACGACAAACTTTCGTAGAATTACGAATTCCGGTGCCTGATCCAGGTTATTTAAATGAAGATTTTTTTGAAAAAATCGAACCAACCTTAGAAGACGAACAACAAGATCAACTCATAAAAAATGAATTTAAACATAGTTCACATGAATTTAAAAAATTTGTTTTTTAATATTAAAAGATTATAACAAAAAAGACCACATAATATAACACTAATGTGGTCTTCTTTTTTTATTTCTTTAATTTCTTAATCTGCTTGGCTGGTGATAAAAAATTTTCAGTGGAAACCACTTTTTTGCCCATTAGTTGCTCAAAATCGTCTTTAGCTTTCTTGGCATAACGACCACTTTTTATTGCCGAGACGACATTCTCATCTAGCCCGATAGCTAAATCTTTCTCGGCGACATTTCTCTTCGTTAGCTCGGCTTGAGTTACCCAATAATCTGTTAACTTATTTCTAATCGCTTGACCACGCATTAATTGTTTAATCCATTTTTATTATAAAACCGACCCAAGAATGAGCCGGTTTTATTATGTCTATATTTAGCGACGAGATATGGGGCGACCGCCAGTACTTGGGCGACGATCTGGCCGAGCATCACGGTTAAAGCTACCTTCAGGGCGAGGTGCTTCTTTGCCTTTTTCTTCCGCCCACAGAGCTTCATTTTCAGTTAAACCTTTCATAGTTAAATTAACCCGACCCTGCTCATCAATTTCTTTAACACGAACATGTACTTGCTGACCGATAGTCAAAAAATTATCAGGTGAGCTGATACGGTATGGTGCTAATTCGCTGACATGTACCATGCCATCACGACCAGGCAAGATTTCAATAAAGGCACCAAAATCTAACATGCGAACCACAGTCCCAGGAAAAACTTCACCAGCGTTAATTACTCGAGTAATATCTTTAATCCAGCTCACAGCCTTCTCTACACCAGCAGCATCAGTACCACAGACCATCACTAAACCATCGTCTTCAATATCAATAGATACACCACCACATTCTTCAATGATTTTATTAATTACTTTGCCGCCAGAACCAATAACTTCCCGAATTTGGTCAGGGTTGATACGGAAACTAATTAAACGAGGAGCATAAGGAGATAACTCAGCGCGAGGAGTAGCGATTGCTTCGTTCATAACAGCTAAAACCTGCAAACGGGCTTCATAACCTTTTTCTAAAGCCTGCTTTACAATCTCTTCATTCAAGCCAATGGTTTTAGTGTCCAACTGAACAGCAGTAATACCTTCACTAGTGCCAGTAATTTTAAAATCCATACCGCCATCACCGTCTTCCAGATCTTGCAAATCGGTTAAAACTTTCCAAGCACTCATATCATGATTAGAGGCTAAACCCATAGCAATACCTGCTACTGGGCGCTTCAAAGGTACACCAGCGTCCATTAAAGCTAAGGTTGAGCCACAAGTGGCACCCATCGAAGATGAACCGTTGGAACCTAAAGTTTCAGAAACCACGCGAATAGTGTAAGGGAATTCTTCTTTAGTTGGAAGCATTGGTACGATAGCTTTTTCCGCCAGAGCACCATGGCCGATTTCTCGTCGCCCTGCCCCACGATTAGGGCGAGCTTCGCCAACCGAGAAGGCTGGAAAATTATAATGATGCATGTAGCGCTTTTTAGATTGACCTTCCATACCTTCTAAATTTTGTTCTAAACCAGGTGCACCTAAAGTAGCGATAGATAAAACTTGAGTTTCGCCACGCATAAATAAACCAGTACCATGAGTGCGAGGAAATAAAGCTACTTCAGAACTCAAGTCACGAATTTCATTTAATTTACGACCGTCCACACGACGATCTTCAGAAAGAATAGCACGAGTAACTTCGGCATTAATCATGTCTTCAGCTAAGTCATGGACAGCTAATTTAATATCAGCTGGAGCATACCCGGCATCCATTAAAGCAGTGGTCAGTTGTTCTTTAATAGCTTTAACAGCCAACTTGCGTTCGCCTTTGGTATAATAAGTTTTATCAAACAAAATAGTTTTAATGTTGCTGGCCAACCATTCTTTAGCGGAAACATACAGGGATTTTTTATCGGCATCTTCAATAGAGGCAATGACATCATTAACTACAATTTGACGAACTTCAACATTTAACGCTTTTTGCATTTCCACAATCAAATCATAAGCGCCTCGCAAAGCTTCACGACCAGCATTGATAGCGGATAACATATCAGCTTCCGTAATTTCATTAGCGTCAGCTTCAATCATTAAAACACGATCTGGAGTTCCAGCCACAATTAAATCTAAATCACTAGTTAAACGCTGGGTGTAAGTTGGGTTAAAAACAAACTGACCATCAACACGTCCAACACGAACACCAGACAAAGGGCCGGCCCAATCAATACCGGAAATAGCTAAGACAGCGGAAGCACCAACTAAAGCCACGATATCAAAATCATTTTCGTTATCAACAGACAAAGCCGTTAAAACCACTTGTACATCACGACGATTAGCTTGATTAAATAAAGGACGAATAGAGCGGTCAATCATGCGTCCAGTTAAAACAGATTCATCGGTCGGTCGGCCTTCGCGTTTTACCCAACGAGAACCCTTAATGATGCCAGCGGCATATAATTTTTCTTCAAAATCAACAGACAGTGGAAAAAAATCTAAACCACTGCGTTCTTCGCTTGATTCGACAACTGTAGCCAAAACAACGGTTTCGCCGTATTGAACAGTTAACGCGGCTGTGGCCTGTTGGGCCAGTTTGCCGGTTTTGAAAGTGAGCGGTCGGCCTAGCCATTCGCCACTAAACACTTGGTCATTTCTCATACCTTAATTTTAGGCCATGACCGATAAATCAAAGGACTATGAACAAATCATAGTGCTCCCCATTTAGCGGCCACCTGCCATTAATAAATTATTTAAATAAAAATCTTTTATCGCTTAAATTAATAAAGTCGTCAGCGGCATCTAATAAACGACTGGAAGCGGTTTGACGAAAAGCCATCACCTCCACCAAGCAACCATTGGTGCGTTGTAAATATTCTACTAAGGGGAGGTAGTCCCCATCACCAGTAACCAAAACTACTACATCAATTTTATTGGACATACTAATGGCGTCCACTGAAATACCAACATCCCAATCCGCCTTGCGAGCGCCACCTGGAAAAATCTGTAAATCTTTAATTACCACCTCAAAACCTTGTCCAGACAGAGCTTCAAAAAAAGGAATTTCTTCGTCGTTCTCGGCACGCACCGCATAAGCCTTGGCACGAATCAGTTGACGACCGGCCACCGCCTCCTTTAAAACTTCTTTGAAATTAACACGCTTTTTGTAAAGATTTTTAGCACTGTGATACATGTTGGAAACATCCACCAAAACGGCCACGCGTTGATCTTTGTGTTTGATCATATTTGTATAACGCAAGGGGGTTGCATAAGCAACCCCCAATATGTTTAGGTTTATTCTTTTTCGGCAACAGCTTCAGTTTCAGCCGGCTCTACAACTTCTTCTTCTAAAGCCACCTCATTTAATAAAGCCTCTTCCTCTAGGCGACGGCGTTCTTCATCATCGATCATTTTTTTGGCGATGCGCAATTTCAATTTGCTAGCCAATTCTATGAAAGCTTTTTCGTCTTCTTTTTGTAAATACTTCAATAAACGACGACGCTCACCAACCTTGCGTAGTAAACCACGACGAGAGGAATGGTCATGTTTGTGTAATTGTAAGTGTGAAGTTAACTCTTTGATTTCCTCGGTTAAGATAGCAATCTGAACCTGAGAGGATCCGGTATCATTGGCGTGGGTACGAAACTTGGCAATGATCCGTTGCTTGGCTTTTTTGTCCAACATTGGATTTTTGGGCTTGTCCCAGTAAGGGGCCGGACAGGCCACTAACCGAGCGCAAGTCTTATTAATTAAAGGCTTTTACAGCCAAAATTATACTAACACGAAGCTTAGAAAAAGGCAAGAGGTGGGGGCCGTTTGCCTAAAAGCCCAGAGTGTCGTAAAATAGGCTTATGAAGAAGCTAATTAAACAATTTTTAGAGTATTTGGAGGTGGATAAAGGGCTAGCCAAGCTAACCATTCGCAATTATCGCTTTTATTTGGAGCGTTTTGCCGCTTTTGCCGCTAAACGGAATATTACAAGCACTTCGCAGATTACCAGTGATCTCATTCATCAGTTTCGCTTACATCTTAACCACTTAGACGACGGAACAGGCGAAACTTTGAAAAAAAATACCCAAAACTATCACTTAATCGCTATTAGAGGCTTTTTGAAATACTTAGTTAAGACCGATGTTAAATCCTTAGAACCAGAAAAAATAGAACTAGCTAAACAAGAACCTAGGCAGGTAGCCTTTTTGGAAGGTGTAGATTTGGAGCGAATTTTAAACGCACCTTTAACGGCTGAAGGTGACGAGTTAGCTCGACGACGAGATAAGGCTATCTTAGAATTATTTTTTTCCACAGGACTTCGTGTTTCGGAACTCGCTAAATTAAAAATAGAAGAAATTAATTTAAAAAAAGATGAGTTTACAGTGCGAGGCAAAGGCAAAAAAGTTCGCTTAGTCTTTTTATCAGGGAAAGCTCGTGAACATTTAAAAAAGTATTTAGCTTTAAGATTGGATGTTAATCCTTATATTTTTATTAACTTTGACCGAGCTCGTAAAACGGTGGATGAGCCGATTACTCCCCGCTCCATTGAACGCTTAGTAATTAAATATGCTAAGTTAGCGGGCATTATGAAGTCTGTCACGCCACACACCTTAAGACATAGCTATGCCACAGATTTATTATTAAATGGCGCGGATATTCGTAGTGTCCAGGCGATGTTGGGACACGCCTCTATTACTACTACCCAAGTATATACCCATATCACCGATCAACAATTAAGGCACGTGCATCATGATTTTCATGATAAAAAAGCGAAACGTTAGGAAGTTTGACAAAAATTATACCCCTGCTGCAACCACAGTAATCAAAATTAGCAATTTTTAATATTGGCCAGGTTAGGATATGAATTTTTGATAACCTTTAAAATCGTTTCAATTTAATAGTGAAATTAGGAGAGTATGTAACCGCATGTTTGAGCGGTAAATCTATTCCTTTAAAAAATTCATCCAGATTTATCACAAGTTGCGGGACAGTCGACGTATATTTTACTATTAAATTACCAGATTTTAAGCTGGTTTGAAAAAATCTATATCCGAAAGAAAAACCAAACATTGGAAAGGTTGACAAAAGCCTTACTTATAGCTTAAATAAGCTTATCTACTATCCGTCTCCATAGTTCAATGGATAGAACGCCAGCCTTCTAAGCTGATCATGTAGGTTCGATTCCTACTGGGGACACCATTAAACCAAAAACCACTCCAATTGGAGTGGTTTTTAATTATGATCTTTTAAGCCATTAATTTTTCGAAGTCTTCACGTTCGATAGTTTCTTTCTCTAATAGTTCCTTAACTACTTTTTCCAAAGCGTCATGTTTTTCGTCTAATAATTTTTGGGCTTTGATTTGGCCTTGGTTTATTAAAGCATTAATTTCACCATCAATTTGTTCAGCCAACTTCTCAGAATAATCTCGGCTCTCATGAATCTCACGGCCTAAGAAAACCATTTCATCTTGTTGGCCAAAAGTGCGAGGCCCTAAATTATCGCTCATACCATAATCGGTAATCATGCGACGAGCTAATTGAGTAGCGCGACGCAAATCCGAAGTAGCGCCGGTGGTAATATCGCCAAAGATTTTTTTCTCAGTTAAATAACCACCTAGCAAAACGGCAATCTCTTCGATAAAGCTGAGCTTGGTGTGTAAATGCTTATCCTCTGACGGTAGTTTTAAAGTATAACCACCAGCTTGACCACGAGCAATAATTGAAACTTTATGTACCTTGTCAGTATTCGGCAAGAAATGCGCGATGATGGCGTGACCAGCTTCGTGATAAGCGGTAATCTTTTTTTCGTTCTCAGTAATAATGCGGGATTTGCGTTCTGGCCCCATCATCACCTTTTCAATCGCTTCAAATAATTCATTGGACTCAATTTCTAATTTATTTTGACGAGCTGTAAGAATTGCCGCTTCATTCAAAACATTAGCTAGGTCCGCACCGCTAAAGCCTGGAGTGCGTTCAGCAATTTCTCGCAAGTTAGCAGTTTTAGCTAATGGTTTTTGCCGAGCATGAATTTTCAAAATCGCTTCACGGTCTGCAATGTCTGGCGCATCTAAAATAACTTGTCGATCGAAACGCCCTGGTCGAAGCAGTGCTGGATCCAAAACATCTGGACGGTTAGTGGCGGCAATCACAATCACGCCGACATTCGGTTCAAAGCCGTCCATCTCCACTAAGATTTGGTTCAAGGTTTGTTCGCGTTCGTCGTGAGAACCGCCTAAACCAGCACCACGCCGACGACCGACTGCATCAATTTCATCAATAAACAAAATACATGGTGAACTTTTTTTAGCCCGTTTAAATAAATCTCTAACACGAGAAGCACCGACACCGACAAACATTTCTACAAATTCTGAGCCAGAAATAGAAAAGAAAGGCACTTCAGCTTCGCCGGCCACCGCTTTAGCGAGTAAAGTTTTACCTAGCCCGGGACCGCCCAAAAGCAAAACGCCACGCGGAATGCGCGCACCTAAATCAGTAAACTTTTTAGGCGCTTTTAAAAACTCTACCACTTCCATTAATTCTTCTTTAGCCTCCTTAGCACCGGCCACATCAGCAAAGGTAGTTTTAATACCCGTCTCTTTACTAACTTCTCTAGCTTGAGATTGGCCAAACATCATGGCTTTGTTGTTAGCACCTTGCACGCCACGCAACATAAAAAACAGCAAACCGCCAATTAATAAAGCCGGCAAAGCAAAAGGCAAAATAACACCCAGCCACCAATCGGTTTCTGAGCTGTCTTTGATAGAGATGGCGACATTAGCTAATTTACCTTTATCTACACCGTAATCAGATAAAACTTCAGACAAGGCTTGCCCTGGTTCTTTAATCGCTTCGGCCGTTTTGTCGTCCTTATATTTAACTTCTAGCTTATTACCATCAACAGCTACTGAGGCGACTTTGTCTTGGTTAATTTCAGTCACTAAATTACCTAAAGACAACTGATTAACTGGTTTAGCAGGCACACTGGCTAAGGAAAATATGGCGGCAATGGCCACAAATATCGCAAAAAACCACAAAAAATTTCTCATCAAGTTTTTCATAAAAGTCTAGTTATTCTAATAATAGAAGCACTATACAACAAAAGCGGTTTTTTTTCAACCGCCTCGATATCTTTAGCTTTATTTTTTGTTCTAGGGCTTAGTGGCTTCGTATAGCCGATTAACATCAGAATCAGACAAGGCTCTATTATAAATACGAACATCAGCCATAGAACCAAATAAACTCAAATAGCTTGTTGCAGCGGCTCCTATATACAAAGTACCAGTCGTATTCATATTTTGACTAGGATAAGTAGCCTTGATTGCAGGGCTATCATCCATTAAAACACTAAAAACATCGCCACTTCTTCTAAATACTATTTGGTGCCAAACACTATCATTATATAGCTGATTAATTCGGACACTGGGAGTACCAGTACCTAGCCAATATATCCAAATACCATATCCGCCAATTGTATTAAAAGAAATGTTAGTTGACCCAGCCCCAAAATTTAAAATATGTGCTCTAGTAGTATTACGCTCAAGAAACCAGGCCGAAATAGAAAAATCATTAAAGCCAAAATCAAACAAAGAAGATTCAGGAACTATTACATAAGTATTAACTCCATTGAAACTATAAGCTCCATTAGCTTCACCATAGCGACCAGTGGAAGTAACGGCGGTTGAAGTGCCCATATTCAAAGAGCCGTTATCACTAACTCCCGCTAAATTATCTGTGCCATTTATTCCATCGAGCATCCACCAGCCAACTAAACCATTAGTTGGCCCCAGATCACGGGGTTGTCCGCCCTTTTCCATCTTTCTAGCTCCAGCTGGAACATCACCCACGGCTTTAGACAAACAACCAATCAGCGAATAGTTATCATTGCCAGCTGAGTATTGATAATCTAAATCCGCACAAGCGCCTTCGGCTCTCGGGGTTGGGTTATTAGGCACTTTAGCCATATAAGTTTTAGTACCATCGAGAGATGTTAACGGTTGGCCAGGAGTAATGATATTTGGATAGGCAGTATAATCAGTATAATACATCTCTAGAGCAGTAGAGATTTGTTTAAGGTCGCTCACACGCTTGGAATCCCTGGCTCTAGTACGAGCACCGTTAACAGCCACGGTCGCTAAAGTCGCCAAAACGCCAATAATGACGATGACGACTAAGAGCTCGATGAGAGTAAAGCCTTTACGCATATTGGAGAATTATAGCACGAATCTAATGGGTGGGGCAACTTGCTATTGACTAAACCAATATTAAAGTTTATACTACTAATATATTTGGCATCCTAATTCTTAGGAAGCTCCGCATCTCGCCACAAGCGAGGTGCTTTTGTTTTTAATTGTTAAAAGATTTAATAAACGAATTAATAACAGCATTATAGTCTGCCGTATCTAGCACAATTATTTTCCTCAATAATCTTTTTGAGCTAATAACTCTGCCCTGAGAGATATTTACAGCATTTATTTCTTCTTCTATTTTAACAATGACCTGATACCACGGTTTAGGATTTTTAATTTGGGTAGTCAGCGGCAAAACAAAGCACATGTCCTTGGAATACTTCTTTAAAATTAAAACTGGTCTTTCAAATAATTCATGTTTACCATCAACTTCATAGCCGATATTCTTACCGAGTGCCGCCTACCAAACTTCTTTTTCACGAAAATACAAATCTTTTTCTTCCTTAATGTGATGGCGTATTTTCTTTTTAGTCCAATCTATAAATTGTTCCGCCACTTCTCGCAAAATCATATTTTATTTATTTAAAATTACGGCTTGGTGGCACTATAAAGGTCCGAGACTTCAGCCTCCGATAAAGCTCGGTTATAGATACGAACATCAGCCATATCACCTCTTAGACCCTGGGAATACCCGCTTCTTTGAATGTTTCCTATAGTTAATAAAGCTGTATTCTGTGTCATCACAACACCATCTTGAGGCCCAGAATGACCACTTATTAATCCGTTTAAATATGTTTTAATTCTTTGAGAAGATAGCGTGTAATCAATTACAACAACAGCGTGATACCACTTACCCTCTGCTACTAGGACAGAATAAGCAGTTATATAAGTTGACTCTGTTGGAGTTCCTAGATAGGTATATGTCATATGAGATGACCAGTGTTTCATTATGAAAAATTCTAAATTACTAAAATTGTTCTTTGTTATAAAATTAGAATAATAACCATTTGTCATATCCGACATCTTAAACCAAAAAGAGAATGTTGTCTTAGCTGAGGCGGTATAGAAATCTGAAGGAAAAGTAAAGCTAGGCACCGAAACATACTTGGTATCAGAAAATTTGTAAGCGCCCTCACTTTCTCCAAACCGACCTGTTGAAGTTACCGCACCCACCAAAACTCCGTTATTGCCTAAATTACTTAAATCTTTCGTGCCATTTATTCCATCGAGCATCCACCAGCCAACTAAACCATTAGTTGGCCCCAGATCACGGGGTTGTCCGCCCTTTTCCATCTTTCTAGCTCCAGCTGGAACATCACCCACGGCTTTAGACAAACAACCAATCAGCGAATAGTTATCATTGCCAGCTGAGTATTGATAATCTAAATCCGCACAAGCGCCTTCGGCTCTCGGGGTTGGGTTATTAGGCACTTTAGCCATATAAGTTTTAGTACCATCGAGAGATGTTAACGGTTGGCCAGGAGTAATGATATTTGGATAGGCAGTATAATCAGTATAATACATCTCTAGAGCAGTAGAGATTTGTTTAAGGTCGCTCACACGCTTGGAATCCCTGGCTCTAGTACGAGCACCGTTAACAGCCACGGTCGCTAAAGTCGCTAAAACGCCAATAATGACGATGACGACTAAGAGCTCGATGAGAGTAAAAGCTGGGGCATAGGAATTTTTAAGTTTATACTTTTTAATTTTTAAATAAGGTCTTAATTTTTTAAACAAAACAACAGAGTGCAAAAATGCTTCTGTTTGGGAAATTAGATTTTTAGAAATTATTTTGAAATTAAACATTAAAAATGTGAAATTGTCTAATGTATTTATTGAACCTATTTATTATATCACAAATGAATAGGGGGGGGGCAAAGCCAGTTTATTTAATCAACTTCTTGATGCCATAAATTTTATAAGACCCATAGAAAAAACTGTAGGCCACAACCAAAATGGCGACGGCTACAATAATTTGCAATAACAATTCATAAGTGACAATCAATACGGCCAACAGCACTAAAATAATGCCATTAATAATCAGTGCCCACATTAAATGGTCTAATTTACGATCAATAGTTTCAATAATGTTTTTCATAATATTTAATTAATTTATTAACGTGAAAAATAGCGATCAAAGTTTGGACTTTTTTTAGTTTTACGCTGTTGTTCCAAACGCTCTAATTCCTCGTCGTTTTCTCCTTCATCTTCCCCCTCCTCATCTTCGTTTTCAGCTTCATCTTCTTCGTCATCATCTTCATTGTCTTCCTCTTCTTCTTCGGCTTCCGAAATCTCTTCATCGGCCTCATCCATTTCTTCCATCTCTTCATCCGTGTCTTCTTCAAAGCTATCTTCTTCAACTGTTTCGTCATCCTCATCTTCATTTTCTTCTTCGTCTTCGTTGTCACCAAAATCATCAGTGCCTGGTAGATACTCGTCAGGAGCCACTGACTCTGATTGTTTATGAACCTTCACGCCAGAAACTCCCCCACCATGTAAATTATCAAACTGTTCTTTAGTAATTAGAATCTCACGAGGTTTGGCACCGTTAGAAGGGCCAATAATTCCTTTATCTTCCATCTGCGCCATAATTTTAGCCGCCCGTGGATAACCAAGACCTAAGCGAGTTTGCAAAGAAGTGGTCGAAGCACGCTTAGTGGTTAAAACAACTTCTACAGCAGCCAAGAACATATCATCGTCATCATCAGCCGCTCCATCTATACCAACACCAGCCACACCTTGAACTTTTTGACGATCAGTAATGCCATCCATATATTCAGCGTGTCCAGCATTAGACTTGATATAATTTACAATCTTTTTAATCTCTTGCTCACTAACAAAAGAACCCTGGATACGCCGTGGTTTAGCCATGGAGGGATCAGTAAATAACATATCACCTTTACCGAGTAATTTTTCAGCACCAAGAGAATCTAAAATGGTGCGAGAATCAATGCCAGACACCACTGCGAAAGCGATGCGAGCTGGCATATTGGCTTTAATCACACCCGTAATAACATTAACGCTAGGACGCTGGGTAGCTAAAACCAAATGTATCCCAACAGCACGAGCTAGTTGTGCTAAACGAACAATACCTGTTTCTACTTCTTTGCCGGCCACAATCATTAAATCGGCCAATTCATCAATAACAAAAACAATATAAGGCATCCTTTGCTTAGCATTTTGATTGTAACTGGCAATATCTTTTTTCTTGGCCTGTTCCAAAACTCGCAAACGACGATCTAACTCATTTAAGCACCATTTTAAGGCGTTAACCGTCTTAGAAACTTCGGTAATCACAGGTGTTAATAAATGTGGGATACCATTATACATAGTTAACTCCACACGCTTCGGGTCCACCATAATCATCCGCAAATCATCAGGATTATTTTGATATAACAAGCTGATGATTAGAGTGTTAAGCATCACTGATTTACCGGAACCAGTTTGTCCAGCAACCAGCAAATGAGGCATTTTACAAAGATTAGCCAGCCAAACTTTACCGGCCACATCTTTACCTAAAGGAATCATCATGTTAGCCGTACGAGTCTGATATTCATTTGAAGTTAAAACTTCTGACAAACCAACTGTCACAGCATTTTTATTAGGCACTTCGATGCCCACCAAAGACTTGCCTGGAATAGGTGCTTCAATGCGTAAGTGTTGAGCTGATAAAGCCATAGCTAAATCACTGTTCAAGGCGGTAATTCTAGAAACTTTTACACCATCAGCCGGTCGCAAAGTATATTGAGCCACAGTCGGACCAACCAAAACTTCACCCATTTCCACTTCGATACCAAATTGTGCTAAAGTTTTATGAATAATTTCTTTATTAGTTTTAATATCACCAGACAACGGTTTGCCAACTTTTTTAGACATTAATTCTAAAGGGATATCTATTTTAATATGACTTGGCTTCCAGATATTTAGATTTTCAACCGAAGATTTAGCCATCATAGGTCTAAAAATATGGGCTTCAGTGTCTGATTTTTCTTCATCGGTTTCATCTTCATCACTTTCTTCATCGTTATCTTCTTCGTCGTTGTTGTCTTCATCGTTATCTTCTTCGTTCTCTTCGTCTTCGTCTTCAGCTTCGTCTTCGTCTTTTTCTTCCTCGTCTTTTTTACCTTTACCTAATTTTTTTAAACCAAACAAAGTTACAAAGGGTGTTAAAATAAAACGAATTGGTGCCCCACCTCTGGCCCATAAATGCGCCAGAGTTGCTTTAAATAAAAACATCAGCCCAATTAGCAAAAGAACAGTTAGACAAACAAAAGCTCCAATAAGACCGACACCTTTAAATAATCCTACAGCCACTAACCAGCCGAGATGCCCTCCACCCTGACCAACCTCTAGACTAGTTTCCCACAGTGTTGTTTTAATAATCAACTGTAAAAATGACTGATAGACTAGGAATATCAGAAACAGACCAATATAATTGAGAACATTAATTACTAATTGCTCTTTAAACAAAATAAAAACGCCCCAGGCTAGCAGTAATAATGGCAAGAGCCAGCGCCCAGAGCCCAAAAGCCACATTGATCCCTGATTCCAATAAGTGCCAATAGCTCCAGCAATACCAAAAAGCGATAAGGCACTAATGATAGCGGCTAAAATAATTAACAAAGCTACAATGTGTTTTTTGATTTCCGGGTCAATGTCTAAGGCCGGCAAACTCAAATAATCCATCGGGTCTTCTTTCTTTTTTCTGCCCATAAAAATATCAATAGCTATTATAATTTATACTAAATCATTTTATCATAAGTATTGATAATAAAAAAGCCCTAGTTATATTAAAATATAACTAGGGCAAATAAACTTATTCGTAGCGTTTCAAAATATCTTGAATAGTTAGCTTATAAGGACAAACAAAAGGAAGTTCTTCTAAGCCACAGCGGGAGCCGGCAACCATATAGATTTCCGTGGTTAACTCTAATAAATCGAGAGAATCGATATTGTAGTTGGTAAAAATGTTAATACCTAAATCAATCGATTGACTATGAATGCCTTTTTGATTGATTTTTCTTTCAATCACGCCTTTAACCAAGTTTTGGCGTTCATTGCCAATAAATTGAACAATTGGCAAGCTGGTAACGCTATTCATAAAAACCTCCGAAAAAATTATTGATAATAAAGAACTGCTTATATTAAAGCATATCTATGACTTAAAGTCAATGTTTGTGTTGTGACGCTAGCAATGATACAATACATTAATATAAATTACACTTATGCCAAAAGATTTGCCATCCATCGATGATTTAATGACTCCGACAGAAAATTTGTCCGAAGATAGTTCACCAGCCCTGTTTAAAAAAGGTCTTAGTAATATCAAACTTAAGGAAGTTGAAGAAGCTACTCAAATTAAAGCCGCCCAATTAGGATTGCCTTACGTCAATCTGGTTGGCTTTCCAATTTCTCCAGAAAGCATTTCTTTAATAGACGAAGCTTTGTCTAGAGAGTTACAGGTTATTTGTTTTTTTCGTGATAGTACTAATGTTCGCATGGCGGCTGTTAATCCAGAAAATCCCAAAGTCCCAACCTTACTGAAAAAACTAAAAGAAAAATATTTCTTTTTGTCAGCTGAACTATATTTAATTTCACCACATAGCTTCGAAAAATCCATAGTGGTTTACGGAACTTTGCCAAAGTACACAGCCGTTCGCCCTGGCGTTAAAATTACCGAAGAAGATTTATTGCGTTTCAAGCAAGAGATTTCCAATTTACAAAATATTCATGAATTTTTAAGTCGTGCCAACATTTCTGACGTTATGACGATTATTATTGCCGCGGCTTTAAAAATAGAATCCACGGATATTCATATTGAAGCGGGACAAGATAGTATTATTATTCGTTATCGTGTTGACGGTATCTTACAAGAAGTAGCTCAATTAAGCAGCGAACGTTGGCGTGAAGTGGTTTCTCGTTTAAAGGTTATTTCTAAAGTAAAAATAAATATTTCTGATAAACCACAGGATGGTCGTTTTACAATTTTCCTAGAAGGATCTGAAATTGATGTCCGTGTATCTTTCCTGCCAACCTCCAATGGCGAATCTGTTGTCATGCGCTTACTAATGGCTGATGTGGGGACTTTAGATATTGAAAAATTAGGTATGCAACCACAAGCTGAAGCGCTACTTTTAAGTGAAATTTCTAAACCTAATGGACTAATTTTAACAACCGGCCCAACCGGATCTGGCAAGACCACAACACTCTATGCTGTGGTTAACAAATTAAATCAACCAGGCATTAAAATTATCGCCCTAGAAGACCCGATTGAATATCGCTTAAAGGGCATCAGTCAAAGCCAAGTTGACGAAGCCAAGGGATATACTTTTGCAAAAGGGCTAAGATCTATTTTACGCCAAGATCCGGACATTGTTTTAGTGGGAGAAATCCGAGATTTAGAAACAGCGGAAATCACCATTCAAGCGTCTTTAACTGGTCACTTAGTTTTATCAACTTTACACACTAATGATTCTTCCGGTGTAATTCCCAGACTAATAGACCTAGGCGTCAAGCCATTTTTATTAACTCCAGCCATTAACGCTATCTTAGGACAACGTTTAGTACGTAAGTTGTGCCCCGCTTGTAAACAAGAACATGTTTTAACTGAAACTGAAACTGAACAGATTAAAAAAATCTTAGCAGTTATTAGTCCAAAGGCTGGAGTAAATATTCCGGTAAATCTATCAACTATTTATAAAGCTGGAGAAAATTCTACTTGTTCTTTTTGTCATGGCTTAAGCTACAAAGGGCGTATCGGTATCTACGAAATATTTTCCATGAACGATGAGATGAAACAATTAACAGCTTCAGGTGCACCAGCCTTCAAACTTTTAGAACAAGCTATTGAAGACGGAATGATTACTATGCTCCAAGACGGCGTCTTAAAAGCCCTGGCTGGATTAACCAGCTTAGAAGAGGTTTACACCGCTATTGGTAAAATGGATTACGTTGATACTTTATTTGATATCATAACAGCTCAAACAATTGGTCGTGGTTTAAAAATCACTCCAGAACATTTGGCAGTCGGGGCCAAAATGGCAGCTAATTTAAACCAAGCCGAAGAAGTAATAACTGGTTATAAAACCGCTGAAATTATTAATGTTGTAATAGCAGCTGGCGTTTTGTCTGAAGCTGGAGACATCCATATTGACCCTGAAGAAAAAATAGTGCGTATTCGTTTCCGTGTAGATGGTATTTTACATGATATTGCCTCTTTACCTCAAGAATATTATGTGCCACTTATTAGTGAAATTAAAAATCTAATTGGTGCTGCGGCTAACTTAAAACAATCTACTTATGAAGGTCGTTTTTCTATCTATACCCCAGAAACCAGAATGGATTGTCGTGTGTCTATTATTACTGGTGGCTATGGGGAAACCGCCGTGTTAAGAATTTTATCCAAACAGGCTTCAGCTTTAGCTGTAGAAGAACTAGGTATTCGCGGTAAAACTCTAGAAATTATTTTAGATGCCATCACTAAAACTAGGGGTATTATTGTTAATACTGGTCCAACTGGTTCTGGAAAAACTACCACTTTGTATTCACTACTAAATCGCTTAAATAAACCAGATATTAAAATTATTACCATTGAAGATCCAATTGAGTATCATCTTCAAGGCATTATGCAGACTCAAATTGACGACAAAAGTGGTTATACTTTTACCAGTGCTCTTAAATCACTGTTACGCCAAAACCCCAATGTAATCATGATCGGGGAAGTCCGTGATGAAGCCACAGCTAAAACAGCAATTGAAGCAGCACTTTCTGGGCATTTGGTTTTATCCACTGTGCATGCTAATTCAGCGGCTGGCGGAGTGGCTCGTTTTGCTGAGTTAGGTGTCGAACGATCTTTCTTGGCTGGGTCCATTGAGTGTTCTATCGGTCAACGATTAGTTCGTAAAATTTGTCCACATTGTAAAGAAGTTTACCAACCGACAAAAGAAGAATCAGTGACGGTTACAAGATATTTATCAGCTTTAAAACCGACAGCCGACTTACAAATCCCGACTGAATTAGTTTTCTACAAAGGCAAAGGCTGTGAACTATGTAGTCATCTTGGTTATAAAGGTCGCTTAGGGTTATATGAAGCCATTTCTGTTAACTCAGAAATTAAAAAAATCTTAATGGATGAAAAAATGACCGATCTGGATATTGAATTAGCAGCTATGGAACAAGGTTTTGTTCCATTAATCGCCGACGGTATTATAAAAGCCTTGAATGGTGAAACTACCTTAGAAGAAGTACTTAGAGTCGCTAAATAACTAGAACTTACCCCTATAAAGATAAGTATAAAAAAATGCCTTTAAACAAAACTTTTGCCAACCAACTAAAAACTAGTTACGCAATCAATACAACCAAACGTCATAAAATTATAGCCACATCCAATGAACTTCTCTATAATGCAAAGCGGGTAATTTTTGCTACTCACCGTGGAGAATTAATTGCAGCTGGCGCTAGTTTAGCGGCTTTAGACAAAGACTTGCTTAAACTACAAAAAGATTTTGGCTATCAAAGACTAAACGAAGAAGGATCTTACAGTGCCGCCGTAGAAGAATATGTTGAAGCTAAATTATTCTATGCCGCCAGCATCGGTCAAACTATTAACCGTATTCCAAAAATTAAAATTGCCAACGAACAATACTTAGGCGGATTATCAGATTTAACTGGTGAGCTAGTAAGGCAAGCTGTTAATTCTGCAGCTGATGGTCGCTGGGAGAAGGTTCGTGAATGTCACGATTTAATTAAAAGCGTCTTAGTAGCCTTAACAGAAATGGATCTGACTGGTTATTTACGAACTAAGTATGACCAAGCCAAAAGCAATCTACGCAAGATTGAACAAATGGCCTATGAAATAAAATTAAAAAAATAATTTATCTCCGCAAAAGCGGAGATCTCTCCAGGTAGTAAGTCTGTTATGTTTTCGCGATAATAAAAAATAACCCTATAAGAATTTTAAGAAACATATATTAAAGTTAAAAAGTTTATACCACTAATTAGAGACCCTCACATTCGCAAGGGTAAATGCAAAAAAATCAATGTTACTCGCCATTATCTCAGATATTCACGACAATTTACCTAATCTACAAAAGGCCTTAAAAGCCATTAAACAACGTCACACGCGCGTTGTTTTATGCACTGGCGATTTAACCAATAGAGATACTTTAAAAGTCCTAGCTACCGAATTTACTGGACCGATTTATATTGTTCAAGGTAATGGTTGTAATTATACAAAAAATGATTTAGCTAAGCATTTTAATATTCATGATTTGGGACGCAATGGCGGAACTATTAAACTAGATTCAGAGGTTTTTGGTCTTTGTCATGAACCTAAGTTAATAACTAACTTAATTAAAAATACTAAACAAGAGCCAAAAATAATTTTTTATGGACACACTCACAAACCCTGGGAAGAAACTAATCCTACCGGCATTAAATTGATTAACTCTGGGAACTTATCTAATACACACTACCCGCCAACCTTCGCTTTTTACAAGACCACTAACAAAAAACTAGAATTAATTTTAGTAAATGAATTATAAAAAAATAACTTCTATCCCCAGTTGATTGGCTAAAATAAGAGCTTCGGCTTGCTTTAACTCTTTAATATGAAAAGCTCTTTCCTTGTTTTTACTCGAGAAATTTTTAGATCCTCCGTAAGCACCACAATCTTCATGATTAATTAAAATAACCGTACCAGAATTGTGCAGTTCTACATGAAGATTAATACAATTTTATAAAAATCAAGCTATAACAAGCCTTTATAATTAGTACTTTAAAACACTAAATGACCCCATGAAAAAGCCGTCTAATTAGGAAGTCTATTACAGATCGTTACCCGAATAAGATAAATTAAAACTTTTGTTTATTAACGGAAAGTCCGGCACGACATTGCCTAGACTAACCTGTCCTAATAAAGACCAGTTAACAAAAGAAGGATCCCGAGGCGCCACTCGGTCAATTTTGCCCTCACTGTCAGTTGTTACAAAATACACTATTTCACCACGCCAACCTTCTACAAGACTGACAGTGACAGTGTTTTTTGGTAAAGTTTTTTTAATTTCATTTACCAAAGCTCCTTCTGGTAAAACTTGTAAAGCTTGAATAATTAATCTAATAGAAGCACGGACTTCTTTAATTCGTACATAAAACCTAGCATAAACATCACCATCAACTTCAATTTCAATAGTTTCTAAAATTAGTTTGTCATAAGCAGCATAAGGAAATTCAACCCGAACATCTCTTTTAAGACCTGTAGCTTTAGCCGCAATGCCAACCGCACCATAACTTTCAGCAATGCTACGAGATAATATACCAGTCCCTTTAAGACGATTTAAAAGTGAAGCACTGTTTTCAGCTACCTTAACTATCTCAGAAAAATCTTTCAATAAGTTCTCTAAGTTCCGAACAATTCTTACTCGCTCTTGATCATCAATGTCTTTAGTGATACCACCAGGTATATTAAGACCGCGCAAAAAACGATTACCTGTTAAGCGTTCACTAACCAACATAACAGTTTCTCGTAAACGTGCACAATGAGAACCACCAAAATTAAAACCAGCATCAAGCATAATTGCGCCAATATCTCCAAGATGATTGGCCAATCTTTCTAATTCAGAAAAAATGACTCGTAAATAATCAACTCGTTCAGTCGGTTTGGTATTAGCCAGTTGTTCAAGCGCCTGGCAAAAAGCCAAAGAATGACTAAAAGAACTGTCACCAGAAATTTTTTCCGATAATTTAACTTTGTCGTCCATCGATAAAACTTCAAATAATTTTTCAACTCCTTTGTGTGTAAAGCCTAAGCGTGGTTCCAGTTGAACAATTTCTTCTCCAGCTACACTAAACCTAAAATGTCCAGGCTCAATAATACCGGCGTGAATCGGTCCTACAGGGATTTCATAAACCCCTTCGCCACCCACCTCTTGAAAATTATAAACTCCATTAGCAATCTTTGGTTTAGTGTTCCAAGAAAAGTCTTTTCTTAAAGGAAAAATATCGGCTGGCCAATTTTCATGGAGGATAAATGGCCTGAGATCAGGGTGACCAACTGGAGTTAAACCAAAAAAGGTGTTTATTTTTCTTTCATAATTCCAAGTATCAGGAAAGTCGATAGATAAAGATGGAAAATTTTCAGTGTCTTTTAATTTGATAAATAAGGCAATAAAACCTTGCTCCTTTGGAACGCTAAAAATATACCAAACTTTAAAACCACCCCAACTAGACCGTTCATCAGTGGCCGTCATTGAAACAAATCTAAAATTTTTATCATTTCTGAAAACACGAGTTATGTTCAAGAGCTCTTCAGCGGGTGCCTCAAAAATAGCTGTTTGGCCAAAAGTTTCTACAAAAACAAGTTGTGGTAAATCCTGTGTAATATTATTTTGGTTCATACTGATTAATAGTGCGAAGCCGCATTATTTATTAAAACTTTTAAAAAGGCGGGCTGATAAAAACTTAATATCAAGACTACAGTCAACAACAATAAAGGTGGAAAAATTAACCAAAAATTTTCTGGTTCTTTTTTGATTTCGCTTGGCTTTTCTCCAAAAATCATACTGATTATATGCTTAAAAAATCCAACAAATAATAAAGCTGTTGCTAAAAGAGCAATAATTATAAAATTGGGATGCGTGGTTATACCAACGGAAAAAATCATTAGTTTAGTAAAAAACATTCCAAATGGTGGTGCGCCAGTAATGGCAAAGAATCCAGTAAACAACAGAATGCTAGTAATAGGAATAACTGCTATCGCCCCCTTAACGTTACTAATCTTTGCTGAATGAAATTTAATTAATAAATTACCAGACAATAAAAACAAAGCCGCTTTAACAAGAGAGTGATATAATAAGTGAATTATAGCAGCCACAACACCTAAGCCGCCTAAACCAAAACCAAGAGCCATAACACCTGCATTTTCTATACTAGAGTAAGCTAAAAGCCTCTTGTAATTTTTAGTAATCACCATTATAAAAGCCGAAAACAAAATAGACAACAAACCAAAAGACATTAACAGATATCGGCTAAACTCCGGACCAACAACGACATCGGTTATAACTTTAAATTTTAAAATTATCAAAAAAGCAACTGGTAAAAGAGCCCCAGAAAACAAAGCCCCAATAGGCGCTGGAGACTTGCTGTAAGCATCCGGTTTCCAAGTATGCATCGGGAAAAAACCAACCTTAGTTCCATAACCAACTAGCACTAGTATGAAAGCGAATTTAGTAACCAACGGGTTCATCACAGCGGCTCCAGACAATAAACCCTGCCAAGTAATCAAACCAACCCCCCCGTCTGTCAAAGAAGCTGTAAAATAAAGCAAAGTGCCCATAAAACCTATTAACAAACCAACCGAGTTTATCACCAGATATTTCCAGGCAGCTTCAACCGTTGACGGTTTATTATAAAAACTGATTAAAAAAGCGGTAGATAATGTTGTGGCTTCTATAGAAATCCAAGCAAAGATAGGACTATTAGAAGACACGGCCACAAACATCGCTAATAAAAAGAGATTTAACAAAACAAAAAATTCTTTAAAACGAGTAAACCCTATGATATTTTTAGCCACCTCCAGTTTCAAATATTGCCCCGAATAAATAACAACCGCTAAACCAACGCAAGCAACAACCATTATTAATAAAGCACCTAATTCATCAACAACAAAAAACGGTAAAAACCCATAGCTACCTAATTTAACAACTTTAAAAGCAATAGCAAAGGCTTCTATTAAAACTATAGAAGACGCAACAAACGAACTCACTTCAATAACACGGCTACGTTTATTAGTAATTATAGCCATAATAACCGCAACCAATAAAACAGTGATAATGATAATAAATTCCATAACATTAATCTCTTAAGTTTTTCATCAAACTAGTGTCCAGTGAGCCAAAATGCTTATAAATCATAGAAATAAAAACCGTAGCAATCACTAACCAAATTAAAATATCAAAAATTACACCAATCTGCAAAATTGGTGATTGCTCCAGTCCAGCAAAAACCCCAAAAACTACCAAGCTATTTTCTAAAGACAAAATACCTAAGGCTTGGGACAAAGCTCCTTTACGATTAATAATTAAAAAAACCGAAACCAACATAGCCGCTAGCGCCAGAGCTAACAAAGATTGATGGTTAGGAATAATGGTGGTTAATGGTGATAATTTTGTAGAATGTGCGACAGCTGTTAAAACGGTTAGTGTTATTAAAGTTAATGGAATGTTTAAATACGAATTAACTAAAAAAGTTAATTGATGTTGCTTGAGAAGTTTCATAAAAAACACCGGAGCCAAAACAACCTTAACAATAACTATCACCATAATAACCAATAACAACTGAAAATTAGGTGTCACTAAAAAAGAATCAAACATAATTAAGGCCATCACTAAAGACTGCAGGCCATAAGCTAAAACTGAATTGGAATTCTTTTTACTTAGATGTAAAAAGATTATCGTCAAAAATAACACACCTAATAAAAATTGTAGGAAAACTATATTCATATTTTTTGAATTAAACTGATGGCGACAGCGCTTAAAACAATAGAGGTTATTAGTAAATCTGGTAAACGAAAAAATCTAAACTTGGCGGTAACAGACTCAATAAAAGCAACAACTAAACACATTATTATTATTTTTACTAATACCACAATCACGCCAATAGCCACTGGCAATAGGTTTAAATTTTGAGCAATCCCCCAAGGAAAAAATAAATTAGCACCTAAAGCAGCTAAAATAAAAAATTTATTGGCCGCCGCCCACTCCATCAAAGCTAGTCTTTTTCCAGAATATTCCAAAATCATAGCTTCGTGAATCATGGTCAGCTCCAAATGAGTCGCCGGATTATCAAAAGGAAATCTCCCAGACTCAGCCAGCATTACAATAAAAAAACTAAAAAAAGCCAAGATGGTTGGTAGAAAAAAATTATTAAATAATATATTTTTAGAGTCAGCAATAACAAAAAGATTGGTGCTACCAATAATTAGAGCTACAGTGAATAGAGATAAAACAAAACTACCTTCAGCTAAAGCGGAAATAGTCATTTCTCGACTAGAAGCGAAGCCACCAAAAGCACTGCCAGTATCCAATCCCGCTAAAGCTAAAAAGAAAGTCCCCCCTGCTAAAGTGTAGATAACTATTAACAAATCACTTGTTAATAGTTGCTTAAACACGGTGGTAAACAGAGGAATACTAGCACCTACAATAACCGTCACAATAAAAACAATAAATGGCGCTAAACGAAAAATCCAAGAAGCGTCAGAACTAATAACTTCATCTTTGTGTAATAATTTCCAAATATCTCGATAAGATTGAAAAACGCTGGCACCTTGGCGATTTTGAAACCTAGCTTTAATTTTTTTAATAAGGCCAATAAATAACGGCGAAACCGCCGGAACAAAAAAAGCTTGAATGATGCCAATAAATATTATCATAAGTTTAAACTAAAAGTGAAGCAACGATTAAAGCAATTAAAATATAAAATACATAAATGTTAATGTTACCACTTTGAATATTCTTAGCAGACAGCGCTAAAACAGCAATCCCTTTTTTTAAAGGCTGATAAATATAACTTCGGTAAACATCGTCAGTGCTAAAATTAATTATTTTAGATTTAGGCAGATATCTTATTTCAGAATCATGATATTCAATATCTTGTTGAGTACTTGGGCGTAAAATACCAGCAAAAATAAGGACGATAGATCGAGCAAAACCAGTAGCGGTAATTTCCGTACGCGAACCAAGATTAACACCACAATCCCAAGTAGCGCCAATTTTAATTTTCTGATTTTGATTAATAATATATTTTATCAAGATCACGACCACCAGAGCAGTTCCGACAAAAATAATAAAAAATAACAAAGCAGAAACTGAACCGCTACCACTAGGCGTGACTAATTTATCGCTTATCGGATAAACTGTTGTAACAACTAAACTTTGTAAACTGGAAGCGATTGCTAAAAACCACGAACTTAAATAACCAGAAAATAAACCAAAAAATAAACAGATAACCGCTAATGAACCCATGGCCACAGATAAAGCGAGATCAGACTCTTTAGCGTGAGTAGCCTCAGAACTCCTTGGCCGTGCTAAAAAAGTAATAGCAAAGGCTTTTACAAAACAAGCTAACGCTAAACCACCAGTAACCGCTAAAGATATTGTTGCAAAGATAAAAACAGATTTAAGCAAAATGCTAGTTGAAGCTAAACCAACCAACAAAGATTGAAAGGTCATCCATTCACTAAAAAAACCATTAAAGGGCGGCAAAGCTGAAATAGCCATGGAACCAATCAAAAAAAACAAAGCGGTGCGAGGTAAACGCTTTATTAACCCACCATATTTTTCCATATTACGCGTGTGTGTTTGATTAATAACTGAGCCCGCGCTTAAAAACAGCAGGGATTTAAAAATAGCGTGATTTAAAATATGAAAAAGGGCTGCTCCTAAACTAAATAAAGCTACCGGTAAATTGCCTAGCACTAAAAAAATCAAAGCACTGCCAAGCCCTAATAAAATAATACCGATATTTTCAATGCTATGATAAGCTAATAACCTTTTAATGTCGTGCTCCGTAAGAGCATAAAGAACACCCAAAACTGCCGAGACAGCACCAATAATCAAAACAACAACCCCCCACCAAAGCTGTGTTGGTGGTAACATGTCAAAAAATAACCTAATTATCATATAAACACCTGTCTTAATCATTACGCCAGACATTAAAGCTGAAACATGAGAAGGTGCGGCCGGATGAGCACTTGGAAGCCAAATATGAAAAGGAATAATCCCCGCTTTAGTGCCAAAACCAACTAAAGACAGAACAAATATAATATTTTTAAAAGTAGCTGGGATTAAATCAGCACTAGCTTTTATGACTAAAAAATCAAATGAACTTGTAAACCTGTACATTAATAGCAACGCCAAAATTATAAAAGTTGTGCCAATATGGGTCATTACTAAATATAAAAAACCTGCTTTAATATTATCTGGTTCGTTACGATCGTAAACGACTAGAAAATAAGAAGCGATGGACATAATTTCCCAAGCAACTAAAAAGAGCAGTCCGTTAGAGGCTGAAACCACCAGCAGCATGCCGACAATAAAAAGATGATAAAAAAATCCCAACAAACCAATGTCGTATTTTTTGTAAAAATGCTTAATGTACCCCAGACCATAAATAGAACAAAAAAGTGTCACCAAAGAAATGGTAAAAATAAAAAATGTTGACAATTTATCAAGATTAAAAGAAAAATTTAATAACGGAAAAATAGACCAGTCAGCAGTAAAAACCAAGTTTGTTGGCAAAACAAAAGCTCCAATGGAAAAAATAATTCCCCAACAGGCAACAATAATACCAAAAAAACTCTGCCACACATTAGCTATCTTATTGTGTTTATGAAACACTAAAGAGCCCAATGCACCCACAGCATAAAGCACTATTAAAACAGCGAAACCCATTTCGGATATCATAGTATTTATTAAATAAGTTAACTTTGTCTTTCGCCAACTTTTATTTCTAGCAGGCGCAATAAATGTAGGAGAATTGTTTTAGGTGATGGTGGATTACCAGGAATACCATAATCAACAGGAATAACATCGGACACTTTATTTTTTACAGCATAAGAATTTTTAAAAATACCACCGTTAATAGCCTCATCGCCCACCGCCACAATTATTTTGGGATCAGGCGTAACAGCATAGGCACGACGCACCGCTTCGGCCATATTTCTAGTAATCGGTCCAGTAATCATTAGCAAATCAGCATGTTTTGGTGAAGCAACAAAATGAATACCAAAACGTTCTAAATCATAAAAACTATTAGACAAGGCTACCAACTCTTGCTCACAAGCGTTATCAGAACCACCATCTATTTGTCTAATTGCTAAAGACCCTCTAAATAAGTGCTTGACTTTACTCTGTATTTTTTTACCCAAAACCAAAAGCTCTGTTTGGTCACTAAACTCGTTGCTAGCCAAAACAGTTTTAGGTGTTTGTAATATTTTTAAAAGCATTCTAAACATAAAAACAGGTTAATAGACTTTGCTAAACAATTTATTTTTTTAATCTTCGCCAATACTTCACAGCGCTTAAACGAGCTAATTCCTTATCTAACAAAGCAGAAACGTCAGCAAAATTGAGATCATCATGATTAGCGGCTGATTGCTTCAAGAATTCAGCTTTAGCTTGAGCTACCTTAATTCTTTCTTCATCTAATTCTGAAGCCATTTCAGCAGTATCGGCTAAAACAACAACTTTAAACTCTAAAACTTCAACAAAACCACCGGACACAGCAATAACTCTTTGCTCACCCTTTACTTGTAAAGCTATCATAACGCCAGGCTTCAAGACAGAAACTAATGGTACATGGCCAGGTAGAATAGTGATCTCGCCATTAACCGTAGGTAAGGTTAATGAAGTCAGTTGTTCTCTAAGAACCACTCGCTCTGGGGTAACTAATTCAAATTGGAAATTCTTTTCCATAAAGTTATTGGATTTCTTCGATACTACCAATCATAAAGAAAGCATCCTCGCTTTTATCATCATATTTACCTTCTAAAATGGCTTTAAAACTACGAACAGTATCCGCTAGCTTAACATATTTACCGCTACGACCAGTAAAGGCTTCAGCTACACTAAACGGTTGAGATAGGAATTTTTGAACCTTACGAGCGCGAGCCACGACTAATTTATCTTCAGCGGATAATTCTTCCATACCTAAAATAGCGATGATATCTTGCAGCTCTTTATAGCGTTGTAAAATTTTCTGAACACCACGTGCTGTGTTATAATGATCCCCCCCAACAATTTTTGGATCTAAAATAATAGAAGATGAATCTAGAGGATCAACGGCTGGATAAATACCAAGCTCTGATAAAGATCTTGATAAAACTACAGTGGAATCTAAATGACCAAAGGTGGTAGCTGGTGCAGGATCAGTTAAATCATCAGCCGGCACGTAAACAGCCTGAATAGAAGTAATTGAACCTTTATTAGTAGAAGTGATGCGTTCTTGTAGCTGACCCATTTCTGAAGCTAAGGTTGGTTGATAGCCAACCGCTGAAGGCATGCGGCCTAATAAAGCCGACACTTCAGAACCAGCTTGAGTAAAACGAAAAATATTATCAACAAAGAATAAAACATCTTGATTTTGTTCATCACGAAAATATTCTGCAATAGATAAACCAGTCAAAGCTACACGCAAACGAGCCCCAGGCGGTTCATTCATTTGACCAAAAACCATAGCTACTTTATCTAATACACCAGAAGATTTCATTTCGTGATATAAATCATTGCCTTCACGAGTGCGTTCACCTACCCCAGCAAAAACTGAATAACCACCATGTTGACTGGCGATATTGTTAATAAATTCTTGAATGACTACAGTTTTACCAACGCCAGCGCCACCAAACAAACCAACCTTACCACCTTTAACAATAGGACAAATTAAATCAATAACTTTAATACCAGTTTCTAAAATTTCTACTTTGTTAGATTGATCGACAAAAGCTGGAGCACTGCGATGAATTGGGTAACTTTTTTTAAACTTAGGCTTGTCAGCCCCGTCCACCGGTTCACCCAAACAATCAAAAATACGGCCCAAAGCTTCAGGCCCAACGCCAACAGAAATTGGAGCGCCTGTATCACGAACAATATCACCACGCTTTAAACCATCTGTTGAACCCATAGCCACAGCACGAGCTACATTAGAGCCAATATGTTGCTCTACTTCCAATACTAAACGACGACCATTTATTTCTGTTTCCAGGGCGTTATAAATAGCTGGTAAATCTTTTTCAAAATAGACGTCGGCCACCACACCGATAATCTGCTTAACAATACCTTGATTCATATGTGTAAGTTAAAAGTTCGTAAAGTTTGTAAAGTTTGTAAAGTTAATATTGAAAGTTTATAATAAATTAAAATTCACGAAGCGACACATGCCAAACTTTATAAACTTTCTACTTTATAAACTTATATTAGTCTACCTCATTAGTGCCAGCACTAATCTCAGCAATCTCAGCCGTAATACCTGCCTGACGTGCTTTATTATAAAATAATGTTAATTCGCTAACCATATCACCAGCAGCTGTTTGTGCTTGATGCATAGTAGACATCCGCGCACTATGCTCAGAAGCATCAGATTCTAGAAGCGATTGATATAGTTGAACCTCTATTAAGCGAGGCAACATTTTGTTTAAAACTTCAGCTCGATTAGGTTCAAATAAATACTCATAGCGATAACCATTGTCAGATAAATGAGCTTTACTTTTTTCGGCAATAAAATCTTTTTTAGTTTCTAACTTAGGGTTCTTACCAACCACCCCTAAAAATTCATCTTTAGTGTCAATTTCGACTGGCAAAAGCTGTCTAACACGAGGTACTTGTTTAGCCGCACTAATAAAGTCGTTATAAGCTACCATAATTTTATCATAATAACCGCTTAAAAACTTTTCCTTAAGTAAGCGCGCAGCTGGCAAAATATCACCCACACCACCAGCAACATCGTATTTAGGAAATTGGGCGGCAATTTCATAACCCCAACGAGCAACTACTTCAGATTTTTTACCTAAAATTATAAATTCGGTTTGGACAGTATCAATTTCGCCGGTTTCATGTTTTTTAATAGACTGACGAACTTTATTTAATAAACTAGAATTAAAACCCCCACATAAACCTCGATTAGATGCAATAATTACAACCGCAACTCGTTTAACGATAGGCCTTTTAACTAATAAAGGGTGCAGTGGTTCTTGGCTTTCTGCAGATTGGCGTGCTAAATTAAGCACGGTTTCCCAGCTTAAGTTAGCGTAAGTGCGTGTTTTTAAAACCGCTTCCACAGCGCGTCGCATTTTAGCAGCCGCTACCATCTCCATAGCCTTGGTAATTTTTTTGATATTATTAACGGATTTAATGCGTCGTCCTATATCACTAGTCTTAGCCATACCAATAAGTTAAAGGTTTATAAAGTTGAAAGTTTGTAAAGTTTTACGCGAACCACTTCGTGAATAATCTCTCTATAAAGTTAAAAGTTCTTAAAGTTCCGTATGAAAAGTTATAAAACTATAACTTGATGAACTTTATAAACTTATTGTTTTCTTGTAGTCACTGATTAATTCACCTAGAGCTTTTTCGATGACTTCATCCCATTTACCGTTAGTCGCTAAATCTTTTACCACTTGATCATTTTTATCTGCTACAAAAGATTTTAAACCAGCTTCAAATTCTGAAATTTTTTCTACCTCAACATCATCCATATAACCAGCGGTTAATGCATAAAAAACTAAAACTTGTTCAGCTACTGACATTGGAGAAAACTGACCTTGCTTAAAGACTTCAAATAAACGTTTACCACGTTCTAGTTTTTTCTTAGTGTCTTCATCTAAATCAGAACCAAATTGAGCGAAAGCCGCTAACTCACGATATTGAGCTGCTTCAATGCGTAGTTTGCCAGCTACTTTTTTCATAGCTTTAATCTGTGCAGAACTACCAACACGAGAAACAGACAAGCCGGCGTTAATAGCTGGGCGATTGCCTTGATAAAACATATCAGGTTCTAGATAAATCTGACCATCAGTGATAGAAATCACATTAGTTGGAATATAAGCAGAGACATCACCAGCTTGAGTTTCAATAATAGGTAAGGCTGTGATGGAACCACCCCCGTGCTCAGCGTTTAGCTTACAGGAACGCTCTAAAAGACGAGAATGTAAATAAAACACATCTCCAGGATAAGCTTCACGTCCTGGTGGACGACGTAATAATAAAGATATTTCACGATAACTATTAGCATGTTTAGATAAATCATCATAAACAATTAAAACGTCTTCACCTTTATCTAAAAAGTATTCAGCCATAGCGCAACCAGCGTATGGAGCAATATATAATAAAGAGGCAGGGTGACTAGCGCCCGCTAATACAATTGTGGTATATTCCATGGCTCCAGTGGCCTCTAATTTAGCTACAATATTGGCAACTTTAGATTCTTTTTGACCAATAGCAACATAAATACACTTTACCCCCTGGCCTTTTTGATTAATAATAGTGTCGATAGCAATAGCAGTTTTGCCAATTTGACGATCACCAATAATTAATTCTCGTTGGCCTCGACCAATTGGCACCATAGAATCAATAGCTTTAATACCTGTTTGCAGCGGTTGATCAACAGACTGCCTACTAATAACACCTGGGGCAATTTTTTCTACAGGGTAAAACTTATGACTACGAATAGCACCTTTACCATCAACAGCTTCACCTAAAGGACTGACCACACGACCAATCATTTGTTCACCAACAGGAACCTCTAAAATGCGTCCTGTAGCTTTCACAATAACCCCTTCTTTAATAGCTGTATAATCACCTAAAATAATAACACCAACTTGATTCTCTTCTAAGTTTAGTGCTACACCACGAACTACACCAGAAGCACATTCAAACTCTAAAATCTCACTCATCATAGCCGTAGATAAACCTGAGACTAAGGCAATGCCGTCAGCAACCTTTAACACTTTGCCTACCACCTGATCTTTAGCGGTTTGTTCAAAACCGCTTAGTTTACTTTTTAACTGCTCGACGATAAAATCTTTAGTTTTAGACATATATTTTTGCAATTATTCAGCTAATGTTTTTGTTAGTTGTTTTAAACCTCCAGATAAACTGAGATCTAAAATATGATCACTATAATTAACGATTGCGCCACCAATAACAGTTTCATCCAAACTAGTCTGACAAGTAACCTTTAAATTAGTCTTAGCACTAAGCCAATTAGTTAACCGCTCTAAAGTGTTTTTGTCCAGTTTTCTAGCACTCTTAACCTCGGCCGTTAACTCGCCGCTTAAATTATCATAAACACTAGGAAACTCTTTAATAATAAGAGCTAGACGATTACTGTCGCCATTAGTACTTAACAAAGAATAGAAGCGGTTAATGATTTTTGGCCACTCGGCTTCAGAGTTTTCTAAACAACTTTCTGCTAAACTTCTGGCGTATTGTTCATTACTGATTTTCATAATTATTTTTTGAGCACTTGATCAATCATTCTTTTATCCGAAGCTAGATTTGCTGCTTCTGGTAATAATTTAATCAAAGCCTCGCTAATTAAACCAGCTAATTCTTTCTTAATATCGTTTAAGACCACTGCTTTTTCTTGTTGCATGGCAATCTTTTCTTGATTAATAACCTGACCGATCTCAGCACGAGCTTCTACTAACATTTCTGCGCGTCTAACTTCGGCTTGCTCACGAGCCTCTTGTAAAATAACAGCCGCTTCTTTTTTGCTTTGATTAATAAAAGCTCGTCCATCGGCCTCGGCCTTTATTAAACTCTCAGCCGATTGTTTAGCCTCGGCTAAACCTTGTTCAATTTTTTGATTGCGCTCGGCAACGGTTTTAAATAAAGGACGAAAAACAAACCAATATAGCACGCCAAAAACAATACCGAAGTTAATAATTTGAGCCAGCATTAAACGCCAATCAAGATGAAAAGTTTGAATTAAAGAATCCATAGGAAATAATTTTTAATTTTGTAATTTTTAATTTTTAAATAAACAAATACAATTTTTAATTTATTAAACCTAATACCGAATGCGATGCTTGTTTAGAAAATTAAGAAATTATTTAGAAATTTGAAATTAAAAATTTGACATTCTGTTTGTATAACCCGCTAACAACTACACCCAGAATAAAAGGTGTAGACGGTCAACGGACTATTTAATAGAGAAAGCAATAACTAAGGCGTAAATGGCCACAGCTTCAGCAAAGGCGCAAGCCAACAACATTGGGACTAAAATTTTACCGGCCGCTTCAGGGTTGCGACCAATCGCTTCCATAGCTTTAGCGCCAATATAACCGATGCCTAAAGCTGGGGCAACGGAACCGATACCAATAGCCAAGGCTTTGGCCAACATGACATTTTCCATAGATTTGTTAATTATTTTTAAATACTATTTTCTAACTTCTAAGGCTTGAACTTAAAAATTAAAAATTAAAAATTAAAAATCTTATTTCTGGCTTCTAATGTTCCTCCGCAGTAGTGGCGATGTGTAAATAAATTAAAATCAACATTGAAAAAATCAAAGCCTGAATTAAACCAACAATAATTTCCAAGAAGATAAAAGGAATCGGTACACCAACAGCCACAAGCGTCGCCATGGAAGCCAATAATACTTCACCGGCAAAAATATTACCAAACAAACGGAAGGACAAGGAAGCAACTTTAGCCGCTTCGCCAATAATTTCTACTACGCCAACGAAAGCTTTGATCGGATTAACTAAAATAATAGTCGGCTCTTTCATTATTTTCTTAGGAATCTCCAAGAAAGCTTTTATATTGATAAACTTATTAAAATATGTCCAGCCACCAATAGTGACGACCCCAAAAATATGACTAGCCACCACACCAATTAAGGCTAAAGCTAGTGTTGTATTTAGATCAGCGGTACCGCCACGAAAAAATGGTACAAAGACTTCTTGCCCGCCAAGTTGTTCCATTAAACCGATAGAACCAACTCCGGGCACTATACCTAACCAGTTGTTGATTAAAATAAAAAAGAAGAAAGTTAAGACAAAGGGCGCAAATCGCAAGGTTTTTTGACGATTATTAGTCACGCCATCAAACAAATTTAGAAAAATTTCTAAAAACATCTCCATCACCGATTGAATTTTACCGGGGATTAGCGCTATTTTTTTATGTAATGTTATGGCTAAAATTAAAACAACAAAAACAGCCACCCAAGAATTAACCAAGGAATTAGTAATCGGTAGAGAGCCAACATGAGCAATTGGCTCAGCATAAAGGGTATGCCCTTCTTCGACAACATCAGCTTTTTCTGGAACTTCAGAAACTGCTATTTCTTCTAAATTATTGACTGGCGTAACTGACATAAAACTATTAATCTTTTTTTAATTCTGAATCTTTAGCGCTTGGCGTTTTAATGTTTTTTAAGCTAGCCATCGCTTCTTTGACTAAACCAAACATCGAGATAACAAAAGCCAGCATCGTAACCGATAACAAACCCCAAGGGGCTGTATTTAGACGTTCGTCCAGCCAATTGCCAGCAAATAAAGCAATAACGGCTGGCAAACCAATCCAAACGCTTAATTTACCAAACAGCACTAAGGCTGGTTGATAATCTTCTTTTGCAATCATACACAACAAAAAAACGGAAAAGACTTACGAAAAGTGCTTTTCACTACCTCTATTTTATAGTCCACCGAGATAAAAAAGTCAACTAAGGATACGGCTCCTGATAATTTTTTTAATTTTATACCCTTTGCAATGCTTCAAAACTCCATAATACGACTTAATAGTTTGATCAAAAGATTCTTGGCTAATTTCTTTATTCAGTTTGCAATGCTTCAAAACTCCATAATACGACTTAATAGTTTGATCAAAAGATTCTTGGCTAATTTCTTTATTCAGTAAAACATCATGCCTCGCTTTAATCTTTCTTAACAGTCTTTTTTTAGTTTTAGTCCTAAGCGCTCGGTAATGCGGTAAAATTACATAACCTAAAAAATCCAGCCCTTGATCAAATTTTCTGATAAAAACTTTGTTGGGATGCAATTGTAATAACAAATTAGTTTGTAAAAAACCCTATTCAATCAAGAACAGGGTTAAAGTAAAAAGGAACAAGGGTTAAGAAACTACTGCACGCGAACGCAAGTCGTCGAAGGAATATCCAAGAAAGCACAAATTGACGCTGAGCTCGTCATCGTGCCAATGGACATTAGGCACATGGCCATTCGAGTAGCGCGAACCGCTACACAATGTTATATTGTCAATGTCCAGATGTTTACCGGTTTCTTCAAAATAAGCCAGTTCCATCAACAATCTTTCCAATAAAGTAATACCGGAAATTTTATCATCTTTTAGATCTTTTACTGAACGGTTTTTTAATTCCTCATCAGCTTCAATCCTGTTTCTAAATCTAACAGCATAACTGTCTTTTTTAGAATCTCTGTCATTAACCGGAACATCCTTGTCGCATAAATCGTTTTTATACAACCAAACTTTCATGTGACTTTTTAAGACATGCAAAACTTGGGTAATTTTAAGATCTTTAGCGACTATTAATACTCTATCAAAACCTTCCTGATGATCAGGGATTTTAACATTAGATAAATCAACGGAAGAACCGAAATATTTCTTGTAAAAATTTGTCCACCATAATTTAATAGCCTTGTCATCTTGAGACGGGTTACCAAGTTTAGGGATAAAAGCCTGAGACAGCAAATTTCTTAATTCTTCACGATTCTCAATGCAATACTGAGGATTAAATTCACGTGACAAACAAGCTGCAACAGCGCCGACAAATTCGGCATATTAACCCTAAGGTCATTTCTTTGGAAGCGATACCATTTTCCATGGCGTTCTCCTTTTTTAATTGTAAAACAACAAAATTAATTTTTTATAGCGTTTTGCTAATGACTGTATAACAGCACACCTTGAGATATTTGTCAAGGGTATTATAGCTTTTGGCTAAAATGTATACAAAAAACGAGTTATCAAAACCCGCTTTTTTAAATTTTACACAGATTTCAAAGGGTTTTTACTTAACCTCAAACCTTTAAGCCACTTTAATGCCAGTAGTCTTTATTTCACAAACCAAGGGATTGGCATTAGATTTAAACTCTGCTTCAGTAAACCCCTGCGGTTCAATTCTGAGATCTACACCTGTTCTTAACTTCCATAACAAAAACTTACCTTCGTCATAATTTTTCTTCAATCTATTACTAACCACAGCCACATCAATATCACTCCATTTATTAGCCTTACCATTAGCCTGAGAGCCAAATAAATAAATAGCTAAAAATGGGTAATCAGCTTTTTTTAACTCTTCTGAATATCTTTTAACTATTTTTTTAGCTTCAAGTTTTGACATAATTTTTTATATAGCTTGATTATATCCTTAAGATAATCTTCACAATAATCTTTGGTGGCTAATTTACAAAAATCTAATTTAAAATCAGGATATCGTGATCGCAAATTGAATTCATTAACGTTTATAAGGAGATTGATTTCAAGTTCGGTTAATTTTAGTTTAGCAATATTGGCTAGTCTTTCTAAGTCATGAATTCTAGGCGCCGGCTCCTTAATAATACTAACCGCATAAGCCTTGATTATTTTCTCCAAAATGATATGCCCAAAGAATAGACTGTCCGCAAAACGCTTAGTTTTAACTAAAGCTTTCATGGTTTCAAAATCATGTTCAGCGGTTTTTTTGCCAATAAAGCTCTTGGTCTTTAATTTGAAGTCTAGTTAATACCATATTTATTTTATAGAACCATTTTACCAAAACTATAGTAAATAATAAATAGCTACTACGCATTGCCAAAACCTTATTTTTAATGTATACTGAACCGAACTTAAAAATTACTTCATTATATTATATGCCTCCTAAAAAAAACAATTCCATTTTAAGCGGTCCTCTGATCAAGGTGCGAGGAGCTAAAGTCCATAACCTTAAAAATATTGATGTGGACATTCCTCGAGATAAATTAGTAGTTATCACTGGTTTATCTGGCTCTGGTAAATCCAGCCTGGCTTTTGACACTATTTATGCTGAAGGCCAACGCCGTTATGTAGAATCCCTCTCCGCCTATGCTCGACAATTTATCGGTTTAATCGATAAGCCAGATGTAGAATCTATCGAAGGTCTCTCGCCTGCAATTTCCATTGACCAAAAATCTACTTCACACAATCCTCGTTCTACTGTCGGCACCGTCACCGAAATCTATGATTATTTGCGATTATTGTATGCACGTGTCGGCGTACCACACTGCCCTAGTTGCGGTGATCCTATTCGACCTTACGCCTTAGATGAAATCATTAAAACTATTAATGACAGTTACGCTAAACAAACTATCACAATTTTAGCGCCGATTATTCGTGATAAAAAGGGTGAACATAAAGGTGTGATTACTGGTATTAGCCGAGCTGGTTTTGCGCGTCTGCGTTTTGACAAACAACTTATGCCTTTGGAAGAATTTGAAGATTTAACCGTGGACAAACAAAAAAAACATTCTTTAGAAATTGTGATAGATCGCCCAAGTATAAGCACTGATAAAGATGATATTGCTCGATTAAATGAAGCGGTAGCTAAGGCTTTAGATTTATCCAACGGTTTAGTTCTAATTGTGGATGAAAAAAATCAGGAAGTATTATTTTCCAATCTATCAGCTTGCGCCAAATGTGGCATCAGCTTACCAGCATTAGAACCTCGACACTTTTCTTTCAACAGCCCACATGGCGCTTGTGTAGAATGTTCCGGCCTTGGGGTTAAACAAATTATTGATCCTGATTTAATTTTAAACCGTAAACTAACAATAGCTCAAGGTGCTATTAAGCCTTGGATTCATAGCAATATGAACGGCCAAATGTGGCGCTTAAAAACTTTAGGTGCTGTCGCTGGTCAATATGGTTTTGATTTAAATACTCCCATCAATGACTTAACTTTTAAACAGTTGAATGTTGTTTTGTATGGTAGCGGCGAAAAAGAGTATAATGTTGATTGGGATAATAAAGCTTTTAATGGTTCGCGGAATATTACTTACGAGGGGGTTATTCCTAATTTAGAAAGACGCTTTAAAGAAACTGAGTCTGATTATATTCGCAAAGAAATAGACGCTTATATGCGACCATTAGTCTGTTCCGTTTGCCAAGGTAAAAGACTTAAACCGGAGATTTTAGCTGTTAAAATTAATAACTTATCAATTGCCGAGGTGACCGCTTTATCAATCGTAGATTGTAAAAACTTTTTTAATAATCTTAATCAAGAAACTTGGAGTAAGCAACAACAAAAAATTTCCAAACCAATTTTAAAAGAAGTGGCTACACGCCTAAACTTTTTATCTGATGTCGGCTTGGATTATTTAACTTTAGATCGTCAATCAAATTCTTTGTCTGGTGGCGAAGCACAACGCATTCGTTTAGCTACCCAAATCGGTTCATCTTTAATGGGAGTACTGTATGTTTTAGACGAACCCTCTATCGGCCTACACCAACGCGATAACGCTAAACTGATTACCTCTTTAAAAAATCTGTGCTCTTTAGGTAATACTGTAATTGTGGTAGAACATGATGAAGTGACTATGCTCGAATCTGATTATATCATTGATGTCGGCCCAGGAGCTGGAGAACATGGCGGACAAATTATCGCCGTTGGGACACCGCAAGAAATTATGGCTAACCCCAATTCTTTAACTGGGCAATACCTATCAGGTAAAAAGAAAATTGAAAGACCTAGCAAAGAACGCACAGGCAACGGTTATTATTTAAAAATTATCGGTGCCGAAGAACATAATCTTAAAAACTTAGACATCAACATTCCTTTAGGTAAACTAGTGGCAATTACCGGAGTGTCTGGTTCTGGTAAATCAACTTTAGTGACTGACATTTTAGCCAAGGCTTTAGCTAAACATTTTTACAGAGCTAAAGATCAGCCTGGTAAACATACCAGAATTGAAGGTTTGGTACACTTAGATAAAGTAATTGAAATTGATCAATCCCCCATCGGTCGCACTCCTCGATCTAACCCAGCCACCTACACTGGTGCCTTTACACCTATTCGTGATTTATTTGCTTCTTTGCCAGAAGCTAAATTGCGCGGATTTTCGATTGGGCGTTTTTCTTTTAATGTTACAGGTGGTCGTTGTGAAGCTTGTTCTGGAGATGGTATTATTAAAATTGAAATGCAATTTTTACCAGATGTTTATGTAGAATGTGATGTTTGCCATGGTCATCGTTATAATCAAGAGACTTTAGAAATTAATTATAAAGAAAAAAATATCGCAGACGTATTAAATATGACAGTGGAAGAAGCACGAGACTTTTTTAGACACATCCCTAGTATTTATAATAAGTTGGTAACCTTACACGAAGTTGGCTTAGATTATATTAAACTTGGGCAGTCAGCGACCACTTTATCTGGTGGAGAAGCCCAACGAATTAAACTAGCCACCGAACTATCTCGTCGTTCCACTGGCAAAACTTTGTATATTTTAGACGAACCAACCACCGGTTTACATTTTGAAGATATTAAAAAATTACTTGGAGTTTTAAATAAATTAGTAGATAAAGGTAATTCGATGTTAATTGTAGAACACAACTTAGATGTTATTAAATCGGTAGATTGGATTATTGATCTAGGACCGGAAGGTGGAGCAAAAGGTGGTTATATTGTAGCAGAAGGCACTCCAAAACAAGTGGTTAAAAACAAAAAAAGTTTAACTGGACAATTCTTAAAACCCCTTATTAAAATGTAAAAGGTGACAGAAAATGTAGTTTAAAAAACATTACAACCTGTCAGCTATTGACAGGTTGTAATGTTTATGCTATGTTTAAAAATCGTTTTCGGAAACAGGTTGTTTTTAGCGGGCTAGGCACGACAAGCATGGGGATTTTATCGCAAGATCGCTTCTGGTTACGACTGGAATCTTTCTTGTGAAAATTTTCTTGCCTACCCGCTTAAGTCAAGCTGTTCCTCAAAACTAAAAACGCCCTGAAGCCTTAGTTGGTGCCGGGGTGTTTTTTATTGTTTTATATTTGTAGTGGCATTATAAAGGTCCAAGACTTCAGCCTCCGATAAAGCTCGGTTATACAATCTAATATCAGACATTAATCCATTAAAATAAAAGTCGCCATGCACACTGCGACCAATCCAAACAGCACTAATGGCCAAATGATTTGAAGACCAATTATTATTAGTTCCTGTAAAAGATTGTAGCACTCCTTTTTTGTAGTATTTCCACTCTTCTCCATCCTGTGTAAACACGAGATAAGTCCAATATGTATCTGAACTTATTCAAACTGACTAAATAAAACTTTTTATTTGGTAAAACCAACAATCTTTGCTATATTACTATCAAGCACTTGTGGGGGCTTTAACCCCCTTAGCGGTTAGTTTTATAAACCACAAACAGGTGCTTTTTGTTTTGTCTCTATTCTAGGATTTTGATAATAAGTGACTAAAGCCCTTTTCATTAAAGCCTATTAATTTTTTTTAAATAAGGCTATTGGATGGTGCTAATTTTATCATAAAATAATTTAGTGCATTCTTTATTTTTCTTCACTAATCATAATTTATAATTCTAAACTAGACGTGACGGTGGACTTAATAGGAGTAGTGCTACTTGGAGTAGAAGATGAGAGTGAGCTGACACCTACTAAACAAACAGCTTGCCATGGTACATAATGAGAAGAAAATCTTTTTTCTTTTACTTCACCATTAGGATAAGTCACTTTATAATCAAAATAAGCGTCGGCACCGTTATGAGCAGACTCAGAACATTTTTTAGTGCCCACAGGAAGTTCTGTAGTCTCAATAGTTTTAGTGGGAGCCGGCTTAACGATATTATAAATAGTTGGGTAGGTGTGTATTACTTGACGACCGTCTTTAGTTCCCCAAACTTCGAAACGCAGTTTATCACCAATAACCTTAGTGATTAATAAAATATTATTACCAGTGTCATTTAAAAATTTCAGATCAGGTGCTGGATCATAAATAGTAGCATCAGTTCCAGCTGGTTCATAATAACCAACTCGATAAGAGTGGTTGCGTCGTTCAGTAATAGGCAAACCAGAATCAACAGCAGCCCGAAACATCGTTGTCCCAATCTGACATAGACCACCACCATATTCCGGAACGGTTTTATTTTCCTTAATCACTAATTCGGTTAAATAGCCAGTAGAGGCATCAATAGTTCCTAAGGTTTTCATCATAGAAAATTCCTCTCCAGGTTTCACCACTAAACCATTAACAGCCTTAGCGCCATTAGCAATATTGTGGCGACGATTAACTGGAGAGCCCGCAAAACTAGAAGTACCAATACCAATAATTTCATTAATACCGTTTAACCAAGCTTGATCGCCTTCAGCTACAGAATTAATAATTTCTATCTTTAAACTAACGGTACTAGAACCATTATTTAGTTGTTTAGCGATTTCTTGAGCGCTATCTTCCACCAATAAACGTCGACCAGGAGTGGCTGATTCAAAAACAGTTACGCGGCCGTCAGCCATTTGAAAACGGGGAGCTTGAACTTCTTTATCAACTTCTGTTATTACTTTTTCCATTAAATATCTAGCAATTTTATCTTGACGCCAAGTTAACTTCCACCCATTATCTTGAACTGGACCCAACCAAGAACGTAAAATCGTGCGCTTGACTAGTATTGGATTTTCAACGCCTAATAAATTTAAATCATTAACCGGTAAAAGATCGTCAGTGTTGTTTATTAAAGTTTGCAGATCCGCTGAAATAATTTGAGGTTTCTTTTCTTGTAAACTTAAAACAACCGAAACTAGAGAACCACTGCTTAAAGACTTATAAATCTCATTAACCGCTTTAGAATAATTAATAACCAACCCCATTTGTTCTGGCACAACCCTCCAGCCATTTTCATATTTTAAATCAGCTTCAAGCATCGGCCTTTCTAAATCACCACAATTATCCCGTAACTTTTTTTCTACCGCTCCAGCCTGATATTTAATAGGCCAAGTAATAACACTTGGTTTAAATAATAAGCTAAAACGCTTTAACCAATTTTGAACCCAGCCATTCTTGCGCCCAACAGCTAAAATCTCTTTCCAGGCTTTTTCACTATCCAGCCAATAATAATCAACTGGTGCTCCAACAGCATTAACTTCTGATGGAGGAATGATTAATGATTTGCCAGAACAAACAACTGTGACACCAGATAATAATTTATCTTGCTTATTTTTTAATGTCTTCAAAGCGGTTGCTTGGTCTAAGCCGCTTAAATCCATATTACCTAATTTAACACCGTAATAAACTTTAGATTGATAATAATTATCAACGCCTAAAAGAATAGCTGTAATAAACACTACTCCAATCAAAATAAACCCAAGTATCCATAATAATCGCTTGGACAAATCCTTGCCAATCTCCAAAAGGTGCGTATTTTTCTTCATAATTTTCAGCGCAACTTCCTAAAATTAATCAGGAAACAATTTTTATAAGCTACTTGATTTTTATTTTAGTTTCTTTTTGAACCTTAGCTTTAGATAAAATAATTGTTAAAACCCCTTTATCTAAATCCACATCAATACTATTTTCATCAACTTCAAAAGGCAAAATTAAAGTGCGTGAAAAACGCCCCCAATAACATTCACGATATAAATAATCCTTATGATCAATAAAACTGTCCATTTCCCGTCTTCCTTTAATCGTCAACATATCCCCTGATAAAGTTATATCAATATCTTCAGGTTTAGCGCCAGCAATCGTAGACTTAACTATTAATTTATTGTTTTGTTCATAAACATCAACAGCTAATTGGCCCTCTTCAAAATCTAAGTCGGCTAAATGCTGACTAAAATTTTTTTCTTCTGATGCCTCAGTTAAATCTTTTTTAAATAAACTCATATATCTCAATCTTAAATTATTTTTTAGTAATCGGAAATTCTAAACTTACTTGAGTCCCGACATTTTCAATAGAGTCTACTAAAATTGTACCCTTCATTAACTCTACAATTTGCTTAGTAATCCAAAGACCTAAACCGGTGCCGGAAATGGAAGCTGTTTGATCATTAGTAACTCGATAAAATTTTTCAAATAAATGCTCCCTCTCTTTAGCGGACATTCCGATACCAGTATCTTGAATTCTTAAAATTAAAGTTTCGTTATTTTTAACTTCCGCTAATACTTCCACACTACCTTTTAGGGTGTACTTAACGGAGTTACCTATTAAATTAACTAAGACTTGTTTAAAACGATCTTTGTCTAACATTAAAGGCGGTAAAAGTTGAGACTTTTCGGCGGTTAATTTTAAGTTTTTATCATTAGCTTGAAGTTGTAACTCTTTAACGGTCTCTTCTACAATGGGCCAAATATCAATTGGTTGTAATTCAATTTTTAAACGATCTTGTTCAATACGACTAACATTTAACAAATCTTCAATTAAGGCTTTAAGACGAAGAGTAGAGGTGTTCATCATTTCTAAACATTCACGCGCTTTATCATTAACTACTAACTGACCACTTTTATCTTCTAAAATTAAAGAGGCATAACCCTGAATTACAGTAATTGGAGTCTTTAACTCATGAGAAGCCATAGACAAAAACTCATCTTTCATAGCGTCAACTTCTTTAATTTTGTTGTATAAAATAGTGTACTCAAATAATCGTGAGTTAGCTAGAAGTAATAAAACAATAATTAAAATAGTGGCAATTAAAACCCAATAAGATCTGACTAAAACATTTTTAGTTAGATCATCAGTTATACCGACCGAAACTTGCATAGACAGTAAAGCTTGTTTTTGACCAGTAACATCTTTTAACGGGGCTACCACTAACCAATAACGTTTAAATTGGTTAGCTTGGCCAGTGGGCTCGGAAATCAGTTGTGCTGTTGGCCAATCACGACTCCATGATAATAAATAGATTGTACGTTTAGTGGTAGAATTAATTAATTTAGGATCTAAACTGGCGATAATTTTAAATTCACCATCTGATTCTGGATAAAAAATATCAAAACTTTTAATTTCGTCTTCTTGGTCACTGAATAATAATTTATTATACTCATTAACAAACTGTTTTAAATCTTCTGGTGATTGTAGTTTATCTATTACACCAACGTTAATCGCTTGGCTAATACCAATTGCTTTTGTATATAAACTTTGATCAATGGTTTGTTTAAAAGCATTAGTAAACAACACTGTATTTAAAATTACAGTGGCTGGAATAATAATCAACAAGGCAATAGAATAAAAAATTTGTTGATTGCTTTGCCAAAATTTAGCTTTTAAAACAGGGCTACTTATTTTAGGCATTTATCTTATGTCTAACAACTAAGAATAAAATTACAAAACTGGTAATTAAGGCGAGGGCGGCCACAGCATAAAATACAACCATATTTCTAGTGGTGCTAGGAGTATAGGTAGCATCTTCTATTTTAACAAATTCATCTAAAGACACAGCTTTAGCTTCTTTGATTAAAAAGGCGGCCGGATTAGAAACCTCTTGAATATGTCCTTGGTCATCGTTAACCGCTACATAAACCTCATGTTTACCATCTATTAAGGTTTTGTCTAAATCATAAACCCAATTACCATTAGCATCTGCCACTACGGTAACCACAATAGGCATAACACTATAAATATAAATAGTTACAACTTGGTTAGGTTTAGCTACGCCTTGCATATTTAATTGACTAGTTTTATTGGCAGTATCAATGTTGGTAGTTAAAATGCTAATAATTTTTAGATTTTGACTAGGCGTTGTTTCTTTAAACTTTGGTTGCTCTAAAGCACGCCCACTAACAACCGCTTGGTCAACCGGATTTAAGACTGTGGTTATCTTTTTTTTAGCTGGGCTTAAAGGATCGTTACCGGTACGCACTTCAGTAGCATCATCATAACCATCGCCATCAGTGTCTCGATTATCAGGGTTGGTGCCTAAACGTTTTTCAATATCATTAGGCAAGCCATCGCCGTCATTATCAAACATTAAAACAGCTGGCAAGAGAGTGGTTTGATTAGCATCTATCTTAGCTGCTGCTAAAAATATTTTAGTATCACTAACGCTAGGTGCAAAAGGAGAAACATCCACTTTAACAACATTGTTAACTTGAGCGGCATTTGGGTTAGCCCCAGTAGTTGGGATAACGGCCACTTGATTAACAGTAAAATTATTAGAATTGTTATTAAGGGTGGCTGAGGTACCAACTACAGTTTCTATAGAACGACGATTTTCATCACTAAGTGGTTGATCACGCCAATCACCTAAAATAATACTATCAACTACAATAGAACATTGTTCCGCTGTTAAATCTCGACATTTTAAAGGTTGCCCATATTTACTAAATAAATAATCACGACAAACAACTTTGCTAGTTATTTTAGCTTGTAAACATTCGCTAATAATTTGAGTTTGGCGTAAGTAAATTTCACAATCTCGAGGTGTTATTAAACCAGCGTCTAAACAAATGTTTGGTATTTTTTGTTCTATAGCTTGTGTGGTTAGTTGTGTAATTAACTCTGGTTGATTTTTTGTGGTAGCGGTTTCTTGAATTACAACACTAGACTCAGTAGTTGGTTGTTTTTTTAATACTTCTAACTCATATTGATTGTTAATCTTGTTTTTATCTTCAGTTGCGGTGTTCTTATTAACAGCTGTTTTTAGTTGGTATTCACAGCCTCGAACAATGGCTGGACGAACGGTAGTTTGATTAGGACAGTCCTTTACTAATTTACAACTGCGATTAGCTTGTTGATTAGGTTGACAAGCAGACCATTCACTACACTGCCATTCGTCAATCTGACAAGCGTTAGTTACAACACAGTTACGACTTAACGCTTCAGGACGACCTTCACAATTAGTTGGTTGTGGTGATAAAACTGTGCGAGATTGTTGTCCATTAAGGCACTTTGTCCAAGATGAGTATTTATAAAGACATTTAGCTTTAATCTTTTCGGTGGTCGTGGTGGTGTTTAATTGGCAAGTTTCATAAATTGATGGTTTATTAGTAGTAGTAATTTGACAATTTTTAATAGTTTTACAAGTGCGGTAGTGGACGCCAGTGCTTAAACAATCACCCCAAGTTGTACATTCCCAGTCGGCAAGAGTACATGTCGGTAAAACATCAACACAACTTCTTTCTAGCACTGGATATTCTGAGCCGACCACGACGCAATCACTAGGATACCGCTCTAAAATGTTTCTGTGTTGTTTGTTATTAAAACAATCTGTCCAATCATCTAATTTATATTGACAGTATGGACTGCTTGTAGCTGTAGAGGTTGGCACAGAAGAAACTTGATTTAAAAGCGCCATTTCATCATCGTTACAAAGTTGCCGTAAAGGCACTGTGTTTGTGGCAGAGGGGCAATCTGTGACTAACCCACAAATTCTTTCTTTATAACCAGTCTCAGAACAAGCACCCCACTGACCACATTGCCAAATATCAGCTGTGCAAACAACACAATCTTGACCATCTTCTGGAAGGCCCACATTACAATTAGTCGGCAGCTTACTTAATACTTGCCGATATTGACGATTATTTTGACAATTACCCCAATCACTATAAGTAAAAATACATTGAATAGGTTCGATGTTACTAGTAGTAGTGTTATTAGCATCACTTAATTTGACTACAGAAAAGTTTTGATAAGCCACTCGAGTAAAAGTTGTTCCTGATCGAACCTCAGCAATAATTATATAATTTCCCGAGGCCATAGAAGCAGTTGATAAAGTAAAACCATAAGTAGTACCGCCTAAATACTGACCATCATAATAAACCGCATTAGCTTGATTTGTGTCTAAAGCCACAGCAAACCTCACAACAGCATCACTAACTGAATAATGAAACCGCACAGGAAGGTCTGTAGGCACTGGAGTCTGCCAAGGTTCAAAATAACTTTGCGATGTTGTATTATTAACAGTTTGTGCTTGAGTAGTGTAAACTGTCCAAGCTATAGCCAATACCGCTGGAATAATCATCACGGCTATAATTTTAAATTTTAGATTTAGCTTGTTAATCATATGATATATTTATGTGTCATTATTATATCATAAAATATAAAACAACAAAAGACCTTTGACAGGCCTTTTGTTTAGAAAAAACTTATTGTTTGCTAATAATTTTATCAATCAAACCGTATTTTTTAGCTTCTTCAGGAGAAAGATAATAATCTCGGTCTGTAGCACGATCAATTTCTTTTAATAGTTGTCCAGTGTGTTTAGCTAAAATTCTATTTAAATTATCTTTAATTTTTAAAATACGTTCTGCACGAATTTTAATATCAGTCGCCTGCCCTTCAGCTCCGCCCATCACTTGATGAATCATAATTTCGCTATTAGGCAAAGATAAACGTTTACCAGGAGCGCCGGCCGCTAGCAAAACTGCGCCCATAGAAGCGGCCATACCAACACAGATAGTGGATACATCCGCTTTAACATATTGCATGGTGTCATAAATTGCTAAGCCAGCTGTTACTGAACCTCCAGGAGTATTAATATAAAATTTTATATCTTTATCTTTATTTTCAGCGTCTAAAAATAAAAGTTGAGCAATCACCAAACTGGCAATTCGATCATCAATCGGATCACCTAAAAAAATAATTCTATCTTTTAACAGTCGAGAATAAATATCGTAAGCGCGCTCACCTTGAGAAGTCTTTTCGATTACTGTAGGAATTAAAGCCATATATTTAGATTAAAAATTACGTTGTTTGCCGACAATTAAGTTAAAAGCACTAGGAACACAATCAAATAAATTAAGTTGTCTAAGTTCTAATGAATCATCTAAGATACCGCTAACCGCTTCACCAATCACTTCTAAATGTTTACAAGAAATCATAGTCTGATCAACTAAACGACTTTTTCCCAAAAAACTATTATCTCGACGACTAATTACTAAACACAATTTACCAGACTGAGGGTGGGGTCGATCTGGCAAACAACAATCTTCATCATCATTAAGAAAATTAAAAACCTCTACACTATCCTGTTTATTAGGCCGAACAGAATAATTATCATCAACAATAATTCTTAAATCATCACCAATAACAAGAGCTTTTTTTAGAAAAAAACGTCCATCAGCTGACCCACCGTCTATAGCAATAATGCGTCGAGCTGACAACACTTGTGCAGCAGTATCCTCAGTAATTCCAAAAGAGTTGGCTAATTTAATACTTTCACCTAATGGGATAATTGCTAAAGGTATCGGACTCCCTTTTAATAAAGCTATAACTTGAATTAATAAAGAATCACCACCAACAACTACAATAGTTTCTGGCAGACGACGTAATTCATCACTAACTACGTCGCGTAAATTACGAAGTGGACTTAAACGACAAATACGGCCAGACAAACCTAAATCGGTTAGTTTACCTTCTATTTTATTTAAAGCGTTCGAATATTTTTTATCCGTTAAAGCCGCGTCGTAGATGTAGGTATACATGTTACTCTTTTATTAGGCCTCTTCTATTTCTTCTTGATTAACAGTGCTTACTGTCTCAGACATTGTACAATGACCGTTTAAAATAGCCCCTTTAGCGATAATTAGTGCCACAGCTTGAACATCACCATTAATTTTAGCACTCTCTAATAATTCTAAAAGACCATTCACTTTTAAATTACCTCTAATTTCTCCAGCCACCCGAGCGTTGCCAGATTGGACATCGGCCACGATCAAAGCTTTAACACCAACATTAAGGTTTTTGCTAGTCTTAACATTACCTTTAACCTCACCATCAATAACCATGCTACCATCGCAGACAAAGTTTCCTTCCACTTTAACTGAGGCTCCGATGATTGTTTCTACATCCTTGTAATCTCCCTCCGGTAAACTGTTTTTTGCAAACATATTTTTTGCTTAATTAGATAATAAAAGTATAACAAAACGAGAGGATTTGTCAAAAAAAAGCCTTTATAGTATAGTGGCGATAGTTATCCGCTCCTGTAGTTCAACGGATAGAACGAGGGACTCCTAAGCCCTAAATAGAAGTTCAATTCTTCTCAGGAGCACAAATTTAATAAAGATACTAATGTTTTATTGACAATATACTAAAGATTGTTTATAATTTTTTTGTTAATTTATTTACTTTTATGGGCCATTAGCTCAGTTGGCTAGAGCGCTTCCATGGCATGGAAGAGGCCAAGGGTTCAAGTCCCTTATGGTCCACAAAAAAACAAGAGAGGGTATTAAATACCCTCTCTTGTTTTTTGTAAAATTATTTTACTTTATAAAAAATTTAACATTTTTAAGATGTTTTTTAAATAGTGTTCTGCTATAATCAAACTTTTGATTATAATTTTTTTATATTATCTTTATTATAAATAAGAAATTGTCTAATAAATTAACCTTTACGCTATTTTTTTTCATTTTTTTCTGCTAAAATTAAATAAAAAAGTAAAAATTTTAAATCCTTCACGAAAATATTTTTTATAGTTTGTATAATACAGTTATCTACACTAATAAAACTTTATTTATTGTTGTTAATTAGTTTTTTAAAGCTTTGGGATTTTGTCACTGTTCCATAAGAACAGTGACACAGATTAAATAATTTAACCGAAACTCAATATTTAAATTAAAACATCTTTACATTACTTTGTCAATAATACTTTTTTGTTTAATTTTAGCCAAATATTCTTTTTTATACCTCCTTTTTCTTATTTTGTTCTCCGTGGAACATTGTGATCAAGATTAATTGTTCCACGAGGAACATCATCATTAAAACTAATTGTTCCACGAGGAACATTGTGATCAAGATTAATTGTTCCACGAGGAACATTGTGATAATAAAACAAATTAAAAACAATTGTTCCTTGTGGAACAATTGTTTTTTTACTAAAACTAAACATTAATTTTGTTAACCACCTGTTCTATGTGGAACATTAATATAATAAAGTAAAATAAATTGTTCTCCGTGGAACAATTTATTTTACTTAGTATTAGCTGCTTTTCCTAAACTTTTATTAACTTATCCACTATTTTTATAATTGTTCCACGAGGAACATCATCATTAAAACTAATTGTTCCACGAGGAACATTGTGATCAAGATTAATTGTTCCACGAGGAACATCATTATTAAAACTAATTGTTCCACGAGGAACATTGTGATCAAGATTAATTGTTCCACGAGGAACATTGTGATAATAAAACAAATTAAAAACAATTGTTCCTTGTGGAACAATTGTTTTTTTACTAAAACTAAACATTAATTTTGTTAACCACCTGTTCTATGTGGAACATTAATATAATAAAGTAAACTAAATTGTTCTCCGTGGAACAATTTATTTTACTTAGTATTAGCTGCTTTTCCTAAACTTTTATTAACTTATCCACTATTTTTATAATTGTTCCACGAGGAACATTGTGATTGAGATTAATTGTTCCACGAGGAACATCATCATTAAAACTAATTGTTCCACGAGGAACATCATCATTAAAACTAATTGTTCCACGAGGAACATCATCATTAAAACTAATTGTTCCACAAGGAACATTGTGATCAAGATTAATTGTTCCACGAGGAACATTGTGATAATAAAACAAATTAAAAACAATTGTTCCTTGTGGAACAATTGTTTTTTTACTAAAACTAAACATTAATTTTGTTAACCACCTGTTCTATGTGGAACATTAATATAATAAAGTAAACTAAATTGTTCTCCGTGGAACAATTTATTTTACTTAGTATTAGCTGCTTTTCCTAAACTTTTATTAACTTATCCACTATTTTTATAATTGTTCCACGAGGAACATTGTGATTGAGATTAATTGTTCCACGAGGAACATCATCATCAAAACTAATTGTTCTCCGTGGAACATCATCATTAAAACTAATTGTTCCACGTGGAACATTGTTTTTTTATTTAATATTAGCTAAATATTAAAAATACTGGATAAAATTTTTGTGGAACAATTATATAAACACTCTTACTATTACTATTTGTATTTCATTTAAAAGTTTGCTATACTGTTTTTATGTATAGTTATAAATACACAACAAACCTTTTAAACTCTGCACTAATTGTGGATAAGTTAGGTTTAAGTTCTGGTGAACACTTAGCTGATTTTGGCTGTGGGAGGTCTGGGGCTTTTACTTTTTTAGCCGCTAGAACTGTTGGTAAACACGGTTTAGTATATGCCGTGGATATTATTAAAGATCATTTAGTTTTAATAGACCGTGAAGCTAAAGAGTATAATTTGGCTAATATTAAAACAATTTGGGCTGATTTAGAAAAATCTCAATCTACTCGCCTATCAAGTAATTCTTTAGATGTTGTTTTAATTATTAATACCTTACACCAAATCAAAGATCCCGAAAACACCATTCAAGAGGCTTATCGCATCTTGAAAAAAGATGGTAGATTACTTATTATAGATTGGACTCGTGCTGCCTCCCCTTTAAGTCCAGATCAAAAAATAGAAAAACAAAGTTTGTTAGACTACTGCACAGAGACAGGATTATCATTGCATCAGCAATTTATGGCTGGCAAACATCATTATGCTTTAATTTTTATTAAATAGTTGGAGGACTAACTTTTATGTACAACATTTGGAAATTAAATTACTGGTTTAATTGGCGACCGGAAACTTTATCTAGTTATTGGCTGTCTTTATTAGTTTTACTTGCAATTTTACTTATTGGAATTATTTTTTATTTAAAAAAATTAAAAAGCCAACCGAAGTTTGGTGGTTATAGTAAATTCTTCAAAATAGCCCTTAATTATTGCCTTTATAACGCTGTAGTCTTCACCGCTTTAGCTTTTTTTAGTTGGCAATTAATACCTATTTTAGCGGCTAGAGTTTGGTTATTTGTATGGGTTATTATTTTTGTTTTATGGACTATTTGGATTATTAAACGTTATTTAAAGTTAAAAAATTATTTAAGTTCTGTAGATAAAACTAAATTCCATAATCAAAAATACTTGCCTAAGAAAAAATAATATTATATGCCTAGTTTAGGTGCTTATGGTGAGCAATTGGCTAGTGACTATTTAGAAAGACATGGGTTTAAAGTCTTAAAACTTAACGCTCGAGTGCAACATTTAGAAATTGATCTAGTGGCCAGCCAAAAAGATGAGATAATTTTAGTAGAAGTTAAAACCAGGCGCCTTCCAGGCCTGGTTTCTGCTATAGATTCACTTAGTAAAGCAAAAATAAAGCGCCTAAAACGAGCCAGACTACTTTATGCTATTAATCACAAAATACCACTTATAAAAGTACGTTTAGACTTTATCGCTATAGACCTTTATACGCTTGAAAAAAAGGCTAACATTAAGCATTTTATTTCAATAACTGGTTGATTTTTAAACCATTTTCTATTGACAAAATTTAATATCGGTGCTATAATCACAGATTAACTCTTGGAACAAACCAAGGGTTTTTATTTAAAAAATAACCTTTTTCTTATGACCAGCAATGGTGTTAAAAAATACAACTTACAATTTAAACAAATACTAATAATACTTTTAGTGGCTTTAGTTATTATAAACCCTGTAGCACCTGTTTTAGCCTCTGAAACAACCACTTTCTCTGGTATTGTTAGTAAATTTTCTTTGCCCTTTTTTAAAATTGATGAGATTAAAAACATCAGTTTGTCTGGTAATTTAAGAACTCGTACTGTTGTGAGCTCTATTACTCGTACTATTTCAGCTTATAATGTTGGCGATATTTATCAGTGTGCTGGAAACCCTTGCACCTCAGCTAACGGTGAGAACATTTGTAAGGCTTTAGAGTTGGGCTATAAGCGTTGTGCGGCCAACTTTGTGCCCTTTGGTACTATTTTAGAAATTGAAGGTTACGGTGAATGTATGGTAACTGATCGTATGAATAGCCGTTATCCTAATAATGTTGATATTGCCATGAAGTATGAAGAACATACTAAAGCTTTAGAGTTTGGTCGTCGTAGTTTAACTGTAAATATTATTAAATACGAATAACTAGTTATAAAAACAACCTCTTAAACACGGGGTTGTTTTTTTACAAGCCTTTTGCTATATTAGATAAGTTGTTTTCGGTCACGTCGCCAAGTGGTCTAAGGCCTCAGTTTGCAAAACTGATATTCGTGGGTTCGACTCCCACCGTGACCTCACCTTTTATTCAATGTGGATAAGTTGCCTATTTTCTGTGGATAACTTTCAGATTTATCTATAAAAACCAATTTTAATAGTATTGGTTTTTTGTTTTTTTAAAGCTGGTTTTAGTATTTTTTGTTTAATATAAAAGCTAATATAAGTTATCCACAGCGGCACTATTGACCGAGTTTTAAAAAAATGCTATACTTGATTTATAAAGTTTGTTCTTTATAAAAAACAAAACAAATATCTTTACTGATTCTTCTCAAACAAAAAATAAAAATAAAAAATTTTTAGGTAATTTATAAAAAATTATATATTACCATTGAATCGGTAAAAATATTATTTTCCTTCAAGGGATTAATTGCAAATAATTTGCATTTATTTACCCCTTTAAGGAGGGGTCCAAACAAAAGACATTTATTTATAAAAATTAGGTCTATATTTGTTGGACCCCATTTTCGTATCAAAAAAATTTTAAATACAAAAAAACCTTACTTTATGTGAATTGTAAGGTTTTTCTTTTTAAACTAGAAAGTTTAAGCTTTTTTATTAAAGATATAGTACTGCTGAATAACAGAAGCTAAGGAGAATAAAAACCAATAAAAGGCGAGACCAGAAGGCATACTAAAACAAACAAAAGTTGTAATAATTGGACCAAGATACATCATTTGCTTATTCATCATAACTGCCATAGACTCATCTTTACTACCATCACCTTTAACGGTTGGTTTAACTACTGGCATCATTTTAGCTTGAGCAAACTGACCCAAACCAGCTAAAACAGCTAAATAATAATTCTTAGTTGAAAAATCTATAAAACCAAAAGCAATTGGATTTAAAACTCCAGGATTATGAATAAAAGGGTAGATTGAAGTAAGAATTTGACCACCTAATTCTGCACGAAAAACCTGAACAATAGCAATAAATATAGGGATTTGGATTAAAATTGGCAAACAACCAGCAAAAGGATTAACTTTTTCTTGTTTGTAAAGCTCCATCATCGCCTTACTTTGAGCTTCTTTATTGTCAGCAAACTCTTTCTTTAAGGCGTCTATTTTAGGTTGTAACGCTTGCATCATTTGCTGAGATTTCAGCATTTTATTATTAAGAGGCCAAAGCGCGGCACGAATAATAGCGGCAAAAACAATTACCACAATACCAATATCAGAAAAAGGAGTGATATTATATAAAAAAACTAAAAAATTTAATAAAGGTTGATAAAAAATTGTTTGAAACATAAATTTAGGCTGGATCATAACCACCTTTATTAAAAGGTTGGCAGCGCATTAAGCGCCATAAAGTCTTCCAACTAGCTTTAAAGAAGTTATATTTAGTATAAGCGTTAATAGCGTATTGGGAACAAGTTGGTTCAAAACGACAACCCCAACTTGGTAAAAAACGAATTAGTCCATGATCAGGAGATAGATATTTTTGATAAAAACCTAATATTTTAATAACTATTTGCCTAAAAAAATAATCCATTAGATTAATTTTAGTTTTTTAAAACTAGATAATAATTTATTTTTTAATTCTGTTTTGTCAGCTAATTTAGCTGGCGGTAGAATCATAATAACTATATCACAAAAGATAGTAACTTGGCTATTAATTTCTGGCAATAGAGCTCTAACACGGCGTTTTAAACGATTACGATCAACGGCTAATTTACAATTTTTTTTACTAACCACTACGGCAAATTGATTAAATTTAAGTTGATTTGGTAAAACTTTGAGACCAAAAACATTATTATAAGTAGATCGACCAACTGTAAATACTTTTGTAAAGCTCTTTTGTTTTTTTAATCTTTGTATTTTTTTAAGCATACAATAAAAGGGCTTTTGTTACCGCTAAAAACTTTTCAGCTTGTCACAAAAGCCCTTTTGATATTACTTGGACAAAACCTTACGTCCTTTAGCACGCCTGGAACTTAAAATTCTACGACCACTTTTAGTAAGCATTCTTTTCATAAAACCATGCTTTCTTTTAGCCCTTTTATTACTTGGCTGAAATGTTCTTTTTGGCATATTTTTCCTTAATTCCGCTTTATTGGGTGGGCGGGGGTAAATACTAATTTAACACCTGATTAGTATAAACAAAAACTTTGTTTTAGTCAAGATTAGCCTATTCCTTAACCAAGTTGTTAAAAACCCTAACAATTTTAGGCTCAAAGTTTTTTTTGTTTAATATTAAGAAAAAATTAGTCCAAGAAACTATAATTATAGTAGTAATAAAAGAACCAGCCCAAACAAAGACTAAAAAGCTTAGTAAAAAAGCAATTACTTTTAATTGTAAAATAATTATTAAATAGAAGGGGCTAATTAAAATAGCTATTAAAGATAAGGTGATGGTAATAGCTTTAGCGATAAGTAGGGCTAATAAACTACCAAATAAAAAGGTTAAAAACATCATTAAAGACATCTCTGAAGAAGCTAGCCAGTTTTTTTTAAAAAGACTCCAAGCTGAAGATATGGCATTTTTCCAAGATAAATTATTACAAACAATATAAGCCGCAGAAAATTTAACCATCATACCAAAGATTATGGTTATTGGTATTAAAATAATAAAAGAAAAAATATACGTAAAATCAGCTAAACTAACCTGCTTATTAATAGTTAAAACTATTGGTAAACTAATTAAAAGTAAAACTATATAAGTGATTATTTTATAAATAACATTAATAATAATAACTGGTAAAACAGCGTCTTTATGATTAATTATTAAACTTTTTAAATTACCAATATTAGGTTCTTTTAGACTTTTATTATCTACTAGATTTTTAGTTTTTTTAATTAAAATTATTTGACCTGTGATACCTATAATAATAATTAAAGCTAAAAAAATAAAAGTAATTAAAAGAGCTAAAATTATTGTCGTTGTAGCTCCTAAATTTGATAGAGTTGTGGGTATTTTAGTTAGAGCTTCAAAATTAAAAATATTAAATGTGCTGTTATTGTTAAAATTAAATAAAGAACTACTATTTTGATTAAAGAAACTGTCAAAAATCTCTAATTCAATCGAGGATCCAAAAAAAACAGCACACATTCCAAAAATCCACCAAATTTTATTACGCCAAGCTATTAACAAAGCATCACTAAAAATTTTTCTGTATAATAACATACTTTTTATTTATTTAATTAGAGTATAGCACTCTCCTAAATAACCGTAAAGTTTATTATAATGTTTTAAAAAAAACATTACACAACAGATAGCGGTTTTTGTTAAGTTTACAAAAAGAGTACTTAGTAATAGAATAGCGGTAATAACTTATACACAACTTATCAACACTTTCTTGTTTTTGTTATATTTATTTTTTAGCTGTTGATATAATCTAACTAATTTTATTAATTATCTTCTTATGAACAACGAGCAACTCTGGCAAGCTGTCTTAGGGGAAATAGAAGTTAGTGTTTCTAAGGCTAATTTCACAACTTGGTTTAAAAACACTTTTATTAGTTCTTATGAAAAAGGTAGTGTTGTAATTTCTGTACCTAATGTTTTTACTAAAGCTTGGTTAGAAAGAAAATATTGTAAAGAATTAATTAGTGCTTTTCAAAATATAACTAAAGAGGTTGATATTAAAATTGTTTATAAAATAGAGACTAAAAAAATTGATAATAACATAGTAAATAAAGAAGTTATTAATAATAATAATAATAATAATAATAGTGATAATGAAACTCCGACACCAATTTTTCGTTCTAGCCATATTAATAAATATGGATTAAATACTAAGTATAATTTTGATAGTTTTATTGTTGGTAAAAATAATGAATTAGCTCACGCAGCCGCTAAAGCTGTGGCCGCCAACCCCGGAGTCGCTTATAATCCTTTAGTAATTTACGGTGGGGTTGGTCTTGGAAAAACCCACTTACTACAAGCGATTGGTAATGAATTATCAAAGAAAACTGAGAAAATTTTATATGTGACTTCAGAAAAATTTTCTAATGATTATATTAACGAAGTTTTAAGCGGTCGAGCTAAGTTTTTAAAAGAAAAATACCGTAATGTAGATTTACTATTAATTGATGATATTCAATTTTTAGGAGGAAAAGATGGAACTCAGGAAGAATTTTTTCATACTTTTAATGAACTACACCAAGCTAATAAACAAATCGTGGTCACTTGCGATCGGCCACTAAAAACTATCGCTGCTTTAGAAAAACGTTTATTATCCCGTTTAGAATGGGGGATGGTTGCTGATATCACTTTACCAGACTACGAAACTAGAATCGCTATTTTAAAAAATAAATGTCAAGAAAAAAATTATTTATTACCTGATAAAATTATTAATTTTTTAGCACAAAATATTGAGACTAATGTTCGAGAATTAGAAGGGGCTTTAATTAAACTAATTACTTATTTTGAATTTAATAATTTAGCACCATCAGTTGAAACTACTAGAACTATTCTTTTAGATACACTAGCTGCTTTTCAACAAAAAAGATTAGGCTCTGAAAGTATTATTGAAGCAATTAGTAAATATTATAATATTAGTCATAAAGATTTAATTGGTCAGTCTCGTAAAAAAGAGTTAGTGAAACCTAGGCAAATAGTAATGTTTATATTAAGAGAAGAATTAGGAATGTCTTTTCCTAATATCGGGCAAGAGCTTGGTGGACGAGATCATACCACTGCAATTCATGCTTGTAAAAAAATCTTAAAAGAAATGGAAATAAATGAAAGAATTACTCAAGAAATTAACTCAATTCGTCAATTATTAAAAAGTTTATGTTAATAAGTAGTTAATTAATTGTTAATAACTTTAGTGTTATCAACATGTTAATTAGCGGTTAAAAACTAGTGGGATAAGTGGTTGAAATTTGTTAATAAGTTGTTGGTAAAATTTTCCAAAAAGTTATACACTTTTAAATTAGATATTTGTGCACATGATTATACACTTAAGATTGTTAAAAAAAGACTTTGAATTATTGGTTTAAAACAGTTATACACTTATCCACCGTTATTATTAATATTATTATTAAATATTTTATAAATTATGAATATTATTATACTGCAGAAAAATTTAAAGCAAGGGGTTTTTGCAACCAGTTATATAACTGGTAAAAATAATAATTTACCAATTTTAAATAATGTTCTACTTCAAGCGAAGGATGGCACAATTAAATTAATCTCTACTGATTTAGAAATGGGGATTACTAGTACAGTACGAGGGAAAATTGAAACTGAAGGATCCTTAACGGTTAATGCTAAAATTCTTTCTAATTATATTAATTTATTACCTAATAAAAAAATTGATTTAAAAGTTGAGGGGACAGTATTAAATATTATAGCTGATAATTATAAAAGTAAAATTAATTGTGAAGGATCTGATGATTATCCTTTAATTCCAGAAATTGGACAGAGTGAAGTTTACACTGTTAAAATTAATGATTTTAAAGAAGTTGTGTCTGCTGTAGCCTTTGCAGTGTCTTCTGATGATAGTCGGCCAGCACTAGCTGGTGTGTTATTAATTGTTGGAGAAAATAATTTAACTTTAGTAGGAACTGATAGTTATAGATTAGCTGAGAAGAGGTTAAATTTAGCCTCTGGTAAGCCTTCAGAGGAACGCCGAGTGATTATTCCACTAAAGACTCTTCAAGAGTTAGTACGCATCATTGGAGGGGATTATACAGACAATAAAGATGATGATGAATTAAGAATTATTTTAAACGATAATCAAATAATGTTTTCTTTTGATTCTGTAGAAATTGTTTCCCGTTTAATTGATGAACGTTACCCTGATTATAAACAAATTATTCCAAATACTCATAAAACAACTTGTGTTACAAGTAAAGAGGAATTAATAAGAGCAGTAAAAACTTCAGCAATTTTTTCTAAAAATGGTATTAATGATGTGATTTTAGATTACAAAGCGGAAGTTGGGGAGTTGTTAGTTAGTGCTGTTTCTGGTCAGACTGGAGAGAATGTTACTAATATTTCCGCCAAAATAGAAGGTGTTGATAATAGTATTACTATTAATTATCGTTATTTATTAGATGGTTTAAATAATATTAAAACAGATTTAGTAAAAATGGAATTAATTGATGCTAATACACCATTTTTATTAAAACAAGCAGAAGGGGATGATTATTTATATATTATTATGCCGATTAAGAGATAATTTATTGAAATAAAAAAATATTCACTTTAAAGTGAATATTTTTTTATTTAGATTTTAGATTTATAATTAAACTTTAATTACAACTGGTAAGACCATAGGACGACGCTTAGTTTGATTAAATAAAAATTGTCCAATATCACTTCTAACTTTATTTTTAACAAAGTCGTCATCAAAGTTTATGCCGTCAATTGGTTGTTTATCAACAATTTCTTTAATTTTAATTCGAACTTTTTGGATTAATTCTCTATTATCTTTCATATAAACAAAACCACGAGAAATAATATCTGGGCTGCCGATTAATTTTCCAGTTTTATTATCAATAACTGTAATAATAACAATCATACCATCTTCAGACATCATTAAACGATCTCTAATAACAATATTTGCGCTATCAGTAATACCTAAACCATCTACAAAAACATAACTAGATGGAACTTTTTCTTTAGTGAGATGACCACCAGTACTATCAAATTCCATAACTTGACCATTGTCAGCTACCATTACTTTTTCATCTTTATAACCCAAACCTTTAGCTAATTTAGCAGATTCTTTTAACATGTAATGATTAGCGTAAACTGGAATAAAATAATCCGGTTTAATTTGATTAATCATGTAAATAATATCTTCTTTATTACCATGTCCAGAAACATGGATATCCATAATACTACCATGAATAACATTATCACATTGACGATATAAATTATCTTTCAAGCGCTGAATACTACGCTCATTACCAGGAATAATAGAGGATGATAAGATAATAGTGTCATTTTTACGCAATTTTATTTGTTTATGACGACCTTCAATAATTCTTAAAAGTACAGCATTATCTTCACCTTGAGCTCCAGTAACCAAAGCTACAACTTTATCATCTGGATAATCAGCAATTTTTGCCATATCTATTAAGGTATTTTTATGGGGTTTGATATAACCTAAATGTTGGGCGATTTCAATATTATTTTTCATACTAAAACCATCTAAAGCGACTTTTTTACCTAATTTTTCTGATAATTCTAATATCCAACTAATTCTTTCTATTTGAGAGGCAAAAGTACCAATAACCACACGGCCTTTAGCACTACTTAAAATGTTAGAGATATTAGCTTTCATTTTTTCAGAAGAAGCGCTAGGACGCACATCTGTAGAACCTAAACTTTCTAACATTAAAATAGTTGGGCGAGGTAATTTAGCTAAAAACTCATAACTAATTAAAGGTTGTCCAGTATTATTTTTTTCTAAAGTCCAATCTCCAGGGTGAATAATAGTGCCTTTAGGGGTGGTAATAATTAAACCAACAGCATCCATAATAGAATGCTCGATTTGGAAAAAGCTAATTTTAAAATTACCTAAAGTTAATTTATCATTAATACTTTTAATTAAAATAGTTTTAAGTTTCTTAGAGCTACCTTTTTTATAATCTTCTTGGCGATGTTTAATTAAAGCTAAAGTTAAATCGCGACCAATAATAGTTGGGTTGTTTAATTTCTCTAAAAGAATTGGTCCAGCACCAATATGGTCTAAGTGTCCATGAGAAAAAATAACTGCTTTAATTTTATTTTCTTTACCTTTTAAATAATCAAAGTTAGGTATAATATAATCAATACCAGGCATATCTTCTTCTGGAAATTGTAAACCCATATCTAAGATAATAATATCATCTCCATACTCAAAAACGGTCATATTACGACCAACTTCTTCCATACCTCCTAAAGGAATAATACGTAATTTATTTTTATCTTTTTTTACAAATTGTCCTTTAATTGGTTGTTTTTTTACTTCAACTGGTTTATAATAAGGAGTAAAAGTTTTTTGTGTTTGATTCATTGTTTTAGTTTTTATTAATGGTGTAGTCTGAGCTTTGTTTACAGCCTGATTTTTTTCACCGGAGTAAGTGTAGTTACTTTTAAATTTTGTGATCATAAGAGATAGATAATTTAACAGTATTTTTTACTGTTTTTAATAGTTAATTAAGAGATTTGAATTAGTTTTATTTTAGAGCTTTACTTTCTTTTAAATACCAAGTAGTGATGTTATTAAAACGATCTTCGGCGGAGGTAATAATAGTTTCATTAAAACCTTTTAAGCGTTTATTTTGAATATAAATTTGATAAGGACTATACAAAAAGATAGCTGGTAATTTAGTGGTTAATTCTTTTTGAAAATCATTTAAGTTTTGTTGTCTAATTTTTAAATTATTATTAATTCTAGAATCCTCTAATAATTTATCAATTTTTTTATCACTAAAGCCTGATAAATTAAAACCTTTTTCGGTGCTTTGTGAAGAGTGCCACATTTGATAAGGATCAGGATTAACCCCAGCCGACCAAGAAAATAAAACTATTTGAAAATCTTTAGGTTTAAGTGTTTTATTAATAAAATCATTTTTTTCTATAATATCCAGATCTATAATAAAACCTAAATCTTGCCAAGTGGCTGAAATTGCTTCAGCTATTTTAATTTGTTCTAAGTCATTAATTACAGTAAGTTTTAAATTAACTGTTTTACCGTTTTTAGTTAAAGTGTTTTTTATTTGTCCGTTTGTAGTTGTAGCACTTAAAATAAACTTCTCGGTTTCTAATAATTTTTTAGCTTCAGTTAAATTATATTCATAATTAATAGTGTCGGTACTAAAACCAAAACTAACAGGGTTTAAGGGTGAATTTAAAACAATAGCGTTGTCTCTTAAAATATTTTTAATTATTTCAGGTTTATTAATAGCGAGGGCTAAAGCCTTGCGGATATTATAATTATAAACAATAGAATCTTGGGATCTTAAATTAAAAAATAAAGCAGTATTAGATGGTGTTTTTAATTTTTGAAAACTATAAGAACTTTGAGAAGTGATATTTTTTAAATTATCATTGTTTAAATTATTACCACCATCTATCAAGCCATTATTTAAACCAGAGATTAATTCCTCAGGGCTGGCAAAAAATTTAAAAACAAACTTATCAATAAAAGGTTTTGTTAAATAATAATCAGGATTAGAAATTAAGTTATAATTATGTAAGAGGCCAGTTTTATCTTTTATTAAAGTGTCGAATTTATAAGGTCCACTACCAATTGGTTTAATATTGTACTCTGCTAGACTAATGTTTTCTGGATTAATTTCTTCCCAAAGACTTTTTGGTAAAATACCAAAAGTTAAAAGTTCTACAAAAGGAGAATAATTTTCAGGTAAAGTTAAAGTAAAACTGTAATCACTAGTCTTAAGAGCAATAACTCCTAATAAATTAGATCTTAATGATGATTTATAACGAACATCTTGAATACGGTCTATGGTAAAAATAATATCATCGGCTGTTAGATTAGTATTATTATGCCATTTTACATTATTTTTTAAATTAAAAGTGTAGGTTTTTTTAGTTGCGTCAAAAGTATAATTATCAACTAAATCTTTAAATAAAAAACCATTATTATCTCTAGAAAAAAGACCAGAATAAATTAAGCGGCTAATATCAGCGTCTGTTTGAGATAAAGAGGAATATAAAGGATTGATAAATCGTGGTTGTCCAATAACACCTTCAGTATAACGACCTCCATATGTTGGTTTATTATCAATGTGATTTTGATATAAAAAAACAACAAACAAAATTAAACCAACTGTCATTAAGATTGTGCCGATGCTTAATAATAAAGACTCTGTTTTGTTTAAAAATTTGTTAAGGTATTTTATTTGTTTAAAATTAGGTAGCCTTTTTTGGTTAAGACGGCTAACTAATTTTTGTTCCAATTTATTATAAGGATTAAGGTTCATATTTTAACGAGCATATTCAATAACACGAGTTTCTCTTAATAAATTAACTTTAATTTCGCCAGGATATTTTAAATCTTCTTCAATTTTTTTAGCAATGTTTTTAGCTAAGTCGTAACAAATTAAGTCATTAACTTTTTCAGCATCTACAAAAACTCTAATTTCACGACCAGCTTGAATGGCATAAGTTTTAATTACACCTTCAAAACTTTCAGCAATCTTTTCTAATTCCTCTAGGCGTTGGATGTAACGATCAAAGTTATCATTACGAGCGCCTGGACGAGAAGATGAAATAGCGTCAGCACTTTTAACAATTAAAGTATTTAAGAATTTTGGTTTGTCCTCATGGTGATTTTCAATAGCGTCAATCAATTCTTCTGATAAATTAAATTTTCTAGCAATTTGACCACCGATTTCTGGGTGACTGCCTTTAACCTCATGATCAACAGCTTTGCCTATATCGTGTAATAAGCCAGCTTTTTTAGCTAAACTAACATTAGCACCTAATTCTTCAGCAAGTAATCCGCATAAGTTAGCTACTTCTACGCTGTGGCGTAAAGCATTTTGACCATAACTAGTACGATACTTCATACGACCAATAATTTGGATTAATTTTGGATCAAATCCGGTAATACCAAGTTCATACATTGCTTCTTCACCAGCTTTTTTGATATCAATAGCGATTTCTTTTTTAGCTTGTTCGATAGCTTGTTCAATTTTAGTTGGGTGAATGCGACCATCTTTTATTAAATACTCTAAAGCTTTTTTAGCAACGTGACGGCGAATACCAGAAAAACCGGAGATAGTAATAATATTTGGAATATCATCAACGATAATTTCTACACCAGTTAAGTTTTCAATAGCTTTAATGTTACGACCTTCTCTACCAATAATACGGCCTTTCATTTCATCTGATGGTAATTCAACTGAGGTTGTGGTTAATTCAGAAGTCATATTAGAAGCTAGGCGTTGCATAGCTGTAGTCATTAACTCCCGAACTTTTTCATCTAAAGTATCAGAATTTTCTTTTTCTAATTTATTAAGACGATTTACTAAAGCGTCTTGTGAATCTTTTTCTAGATTTTTAAATAAAACGTTTTTAGCTTCTTCTCGTGTTAAACCGGCAATTTTCTCTAATTTATCTAATTGCTCTTGTTTAATTTCTTTAATTTTATCTTTAGCCTCTTCTATTTTATTAATTTTATCATACAAAGTTTGTTGCTGACCTTGTAAATCAATTAATTTTTGAGAAAAAAGGTTTTCACGCTGTTCTAATTTTTCTTTACTCTTAACTAACTCTCTATGTTCTAATTCAACGCTGTTTTTAGCTTCATTTAAGATTTTTAAGGCTTTTTCTTGGGATTCTAAAAGAATATGTTGTTCTTTATTTAAAGCCTCTCCGATAATTTTTTCAGCTTTAGCTTCAGAGCTGTTTACTTCAGATAAGGCTTTTTGTTTGCGAATCCAATATCCAAGAGCAGCGCCTAAAAACAATAAGGCGAAGGAAATGGCGTAATACATAATTTTTACGCCGATTGTGATGATGATTGCAAATTAATGACAAGGAAACCGCTGTTTTTAACAGTAGTTTTAATAAGCTTGTTAATTAAGAGGAGATAAAAGGTGATCATTGCTTTATAAATGTCTTTATTTGTTAGTCAACAGTCTCAATCGGTCTAGTTTAATCTACTATAATTGTAGATAATATCACAAAAAATCTTTTTTGGCAAGTATTAAATAGTAAAAGTGCTAATATTAAGTAAAAAAAATAAAAATAAGTAAAAAGTGTAATCTTTGCCAACTTAGAAAAGTTGATGTATAATAAAAAAGCTTAATAAATCAACAAGTTAATAATATGGAGTTTAAAAGTTATTTTCAAACAACAATTGATAGAGGAGCATCTGACCTACATTTAGTAGTGGGGGCTAAACCTTCTTTACGTATTGATGGAGAGTTATCCCCAATAGATGATACGATAATAACAGAAGATTTTATGGGGCAAGCTTTAGGTGTTTTGTTAACTGAGGATAGATTAAGGTTGTTTTATGAAAACAGAGAATTGGATTTTTCTGCAGATATGTTTAATCACCGTTTTCGTATTAATTTGCATTATCAAAAAGGAGTGGTTGGTTTATCAGCTAGATCTATTAGAATGGAAGTGCCAACACCAGAAGAAGTTGGATTTACACCAGCAATTAGTAATTTAACTAGACTGCGTGACGGCTTAATTTTAGTAACAGGTCCTTCTGGTTCTGGTAAATCCACAACATTAGCTACTATGATGCAAATGATTAATAATAGTCGAAGAGCGCATGTTGTAACAGTAGAAGACCCAATTGAATATATTTTTAATCATCAGTTATGTGTAGTAGAACAACGTGAAGTTGGTTCAGATACTTTAAGTTTTGCCACTGCTTTAAAATATGTTCTACGTCAAGACCCAAATATTATTATGGTTGGTGAAATGCGTGATACAGAAACAATCGCCGCAGTCTTAACAGCGGCAGAAACTGGACATTTAGTTTTATCTACTTTACACACTAATAGTGCTCCAGAAACCATTGCTCGTATTATAGACTCTTTCCCTTCACATAGACGTCAACAAATTTTAGCTCAACTATCTTTAACTTTACGGGCGGTTATCGCCCAACAACTTTTACCAAGAGTTGGTGGTGGATTAGTAGCTGTGCGTGAAGTTATGGTTAATAATCAAGCGGTGTCCAATTTAATTCGAGAAAATAAAATTAATCAATTACCAACAGTAATTAAAACTAATTACCAATCTGGTATGATTGATATGAATAAATCAGTACAGTTATTATTTGAAAGTGGATATATTGATGAGCCTACTTCAATTAAATATCAAAGAAACACCGAAACGAAGGCAATGTATATCTAACTAGGTATAATTTCTAATTTTACAAGTTTTAAATAAAAAACTAGGAATAAAAAATTAAGTTTATTAATTTTAATTAGATTTGCGTGATAGAGGTATGGTTACTACTTAGAAAGAACTCCGTGTTTGCGGAGGTGGATTGAAATTATATGACTATTGATAAATGGAAAGAACTTAAAGGGGATATAAAAGATAATTTTGAGGTGCAAGAAGAGGATGATTGGTTTGAAGAGGATTGTGGTGGAATTAATGTGGAGATAATCGTCTTTAAATCACCTATGGGTTTAATGAGGTTAGAATTAAGCACTAAGCCGAGGATAATAGATAAACAGATGCATTATTCTAATCGTATAGGTTCTGAAACGGAGACTGTTTATACTTATAGTCCTACAGAAAAAGTTAGCGAGTTAGTAGCTTTTAAGTGGGATGAGGTTCTAGAAGATTGGTGTGAGGTAGATTTTAGTAACATAAACATTCGTTAAAATAATCTTATTTAGGGTATTTTTAATTATTAAACCTAAATAACTTAGAGATAAATTTTTTATGAAGATTGTTAATTTTTTACCCTTTAGTTTAGCTATAATTTACTTAATTATTTTAGAGTTAATATTAAATGCTTCACAAACTCAATATAGTTTTTTATTTAATTCAGGTTTAAGTTATCTGGGTGTGTTTGGAGTTTTATTGATTTTTTTAGTTATTTTAAATACAATTACTGCTTTTTTAATGACACCTAAAGATCAATATAGCACTGCAATTAATTTTGCTATTTTACCTATAACAGCTTCTTGGTCGGTGTTAATGTATGTTGTAATTTTAAACAATTTATGGTTATTACAAATTAGTGCCGTATTATTAGTAATGTTGATTTATTTTTATTGGCGTTTTGTTTTTTTCTATTTTTATAATCATAAACGATACACCTCTTTTAGTTTAGATAATTTATCTTTTTATGTTAATTTTTTAATAATTTTTTTAACTGGAGCCGCTGCTTTAGGGTTACGATTATTACTAGCATTAAATATTTGGATGCCTTTAGTTTTAGTGGCGATGGTTTCAGCTGTTGTTGTTTATCAACAAGGTTGGGTGTCTAAATACGGTAAAGATAAATGGTTTTTATTGTTAGGTGGTTGGTTGGTTCTAGTCCAAGTTTTTATTGCTATATTGTTTTTACCTCATAATCATCAATTATTAGGCTTTGTTTGGGCGACTGTTTATTATTTAGTTATTACACTTATTAATGATTATTTAAAAAAAGAATTAGATCGTTTTAAAATAAAAGCTTATTTAATTATTACGGCTATTAGCTGGTTGTTGTTGTTTTTGACGGCAATCTGGCTTTAATACTATGTTTAAAAATCAAAAATTTAGTGTAATTTATCGTTGGCTAGTGGTTATCGCATTAGTGATTTTAGCAGCGTTAACTGGTGCGATAGCTGCTTTTTTTATGTTTAATAAATCTATTAACTATTTAAACCTTAATAGTGGTGCATCTACACTACCAACTGATTTAGCAAGTTGGGCAGGGAATAAAAAAACTGTTTTAGAGCAAGATGAACATTTAATTTTGATTAATAAAAAAGTAGCTACTTATTTATTTGGTGTTTATCAAGTTGATAAAAACGGTGTTGTGGTTGATTGGCGAAAACCGATAGGACAAGCAGTAGTTTTAACTAATAACGGTTGGTTATTAGCGCGTTTAAAAGATGGTGATAAAAAATATTTAGCGACAGAATTGTTAGCGGTGAGTAATGATTATCGTGGTTATAAAGTAAGTAGTTTGTTGTATGATAAGGTTTCAGATTTTTGGTTGATTAAATTAGAAAACGCTTCTTCACTTTCTGCTGCGCCTTGGGGTGGTGTGAGAGGTTTGTCTTTTGGACAGTCGATCACAACTATTGGTTGGCAGGCTGGTTCACAACTAGCTCAAGTGGAACAAAAGAAATATAAAACGGGGGTGTTATCTAGTGATCAACTTAATTTTAAATTAATTACTTCTGAAATAATTCGATCAGATAAATTTATAATAACCGATTTAAATGGATATGTTGTAGCGATGATTAATAATAAATCAGAAATTATAGCGATGGAAGCTTTGTCGGCAGTAATTACTAATGCACTAAAAGATAATAAAATAAATTATGTGTGGCTGGGTGTAAATTATACTATTTTGCCACCGATTTTAAATAAAAATCAAGCGGTCTTTGGGGCTAAACTAACTAAAACGGCGACGGAGCCGGCGGTGATTAAAGGGTCGCCAGCTGATAAGGCGGGTTTGAAAGAAGGGGATATTATTTTGGCAGTGGATGGAGTATTTTTAACTGAATATAACGACTTATCGGATATTATTGCTAACTATAAAGCGGCTGATAAAATTTATATTCGTTATAAGCGTGGGGATGTAGAGAAAGTGGAGGGGATGTATTTGGGGTTGCATTAAGAGGGGGGGGTATTAAAATAATCATTGTAAAAACAATGGTTATTTTTTGATATATATTTTTTCAAACCAGCTTAAAATCTGGCAATTTAATAGCAAAATATACGTCGACTGTCCCGCAACTCGCGATAAATCTGGATTAATTTTTTAAAGGAATAGATTTATCACTCAAACATGCGGTTACATACTCTAGTAATTTCACTATTAAATTGAAACGATTTTAAAGGTTATCAAAAATCCATATCAAAAAAGTAAATATTAACAAAGAGCTTTTTTTAAGTTTTTAATTATGCTATAATAAAATGGTAAAAATATTTTATGAAAATAAAAACAATTACTACAGAAAAAAATTGGTTTGGTCGCACGGTTTTAGTGCGAGTGGATTTTAATGTGCCGATGAATAAAAATAAGATTAAAGAGGATTATAAAATTACCGCTAACTTACCAACTATTAAATATTTACTAGATCGTAAAGCTAAGGTAATTTTAATAACACATTTAGGTGAGCCAACTTTACTGGCCTCTGGTAAAGTTAAGGATCAAAAAAAGTTTAGTACTAAACCTTTAGCTGTACATTTGAGTCGTTTGTTAAAAAAACAAGTGGTCTTTATTAGTTGTCAGATTGGGTCTAAAAAATTAGACAAGGAGTTGGCGGTTTTGAAACCTGGGCAGGTGGTGCTTTTAGAAAATATTCGTTTCTATCCCGGGGAATTAAGTAATGATAAAAATTTTGCTAAGCAACTAGCGGGCCTGGCCGATATTTATGTTAATAACGCTTTTGCGGTGTCGCATCGCAAGCAAGCTTCAGTGTCGGCAATTAAAAGTTATCTACCGTCTTTAGCTGGTTTACTTTTAGAATTAGAAGTTTTAAATTTATCACGAATTTTAAAACCTACTAAACCATTTATAGCGATTATTGGTGGGTCGAAAATTAGCGGTAAAGTGCCGGTGTTAAAGAGTTTATTAAAAAAAGCTGATTATATTTTAGTGGGCGGGGCAGTGGCTAATAATTTTTTAGCAGCGCGTGGTTTTCGAATCGGCAAGTCTTTAAGTAGTGCTGAGAGTATTAAAATTGCTAAAAAAATAGATAACAAAAAAATTATTTTACCGATTGATGTTTTAGTTGGTGATAAAAATCAAGAAAATTTGAAATTAAAAAAATTGGAAGCGGTAGGGGTGAGGGATATTATTTATGATATTGGACCAGAAACTATGAAATTGTTTGCTAAATATTTACGGACGGCGCAGACGATGGTGTGGAACGGACCAATGGGGGTGTTTGAAAACCCGCACTTAAAACAAGGAACTTTATTTATCGGGCGAACATTAGCGATGTATGCTAAAGGTAAGGCTTTTGGTGTGGTAGGTGGCGGAGAAACAGTGGAAGCTTTGCGAGAAACTAAGATGATGGATGATATAGATTGGGTATCAACTGGAGGCGGAGCGTCTCTTAGTTTTCTTGGCGGGGAAGCTATGCCAGGATTAGAGAAATTATTATGATTCATATTGTTAGTGCAATTTGTTGGGGATACTTGTCTGGGCAAGGCACGGATTTTGGCCGGCTGGTTTTGTATTTATCTGATGGTCGCTCGGTATCAGTAATAGGTCCAATGAAAAACATCACTTTAGGTCAAGAAATACTTTGGCCGTGGCTGGAAGGTGTGGCTGTGGAAAATGATTTTATAAACGTGGTTAGTGATTTGGTAAAAAATAATTTAGGTTTAGACAATAAAGAGGTTGGTTGGTTGTTGTCGGTGGCGGCGGCGCGGGCGGTGGCTTTAATAAATAAACAGCCACTGTTTAAGAGTTTGGTGCCAACTAATGACTTTAAAGTTTTACCTCAACCATTAGTTAATTTTTTCTGTGGATCTCGCTATGGTGATACAGTTTTGGAATTTGATGAGTTTTTAGTGTTGCCTAATAGACATAATGTTTTGAGTGTGGCGGAAAAAATAAAAAACTTAAGAAGTATTCGTCAGAAATTAGGAGAGATACTTTTAGATAGTGGATTGGATACGGATAGTGGGAGTTGGGGTGGGTTTGCTCCTGAATTAGTTTCTAGTGTGCGAGCTTTAGAATTATTAGTAGCTTCGATTAAGAGTAGTGGTTTTACTGATCGAGATTATAATTTAGGGGTGGTAGTGGGTGCTGGTCAATTATTTGAGGCGAAAAAACATCGTTATATTTTTTCTTTGGACGGCTGTCAACTACAAGCAGTTGATTTAGCAACTTTATATAACGATTGGTTGGCGAAGTTTGATGTGACTTATTTAGAAGATGTGGCAGCGGCGGAAGATGAGACTTCTTGGCAATTATTAAGTAAAGATTTGCGAGGTAAGGTGTTGCTTTCTGGTCGAGAGTATTTCGCTAATCAGGAATCTAGACTAAGGCTTGCTATTAAGGAAAAGATTGCTAATACAGTTTCGGTTAATCCGGCTAGTTTTTTTGGTATTAAAGAGTTTTTAGAATATTGCCAGTTGGCTAAACGACATAATTACGCAATAGTGATTGATGGGGGCGCTGATGAGACAGCTGATGATTGGTTGGCGGATTTAGCGGTGGCAGCCGGAGCTGATTATTTGAAGGCGGGGTCTATTTTACGATCGGAATTTATAGCTAAGTATAATCGGCTGGTGGCGATTGAGAATTATCAGGCGAATAATTAATAGTTTATCTCTTTCGCTTTTTGTTCGTATGTGCTATAATAGACTTAATAGGTCTATTTTTAGTTAAAAATAAAAGCCAATTTAATAAAAACACTGTATTTAAAGGGTTAAAATAATAAAATTTATCCACAACTAATTTAAATATATAAATAATCAACAAACTTCTCTAGAGATTTTTGAAAACTTCAATATTCGCCGACACTATAATAAAACAACTGAAATGTGGTGGTTTTCGGTGATTGATATTGTAGCTGTTTTAATAGAGTAAAAGGATTTTAAAAAAGCACAAAGTTATTGGACAACACTAAAGAATCGTTTGAAAAGCGAAGGAAATGAGTCTGTCACAAAATGTGACAAACTGAAATTATTGTCTGTTGATGGTAAAATGTATTTGACTGATGTGGCTAATATGGAAACAATTCTGCGTTTAATTCAATCTATACCAAGCCCTAAAGCTGAACCGGTTAAGTTATGGTTAGCTAGGGTGGGTTATGAGCGGATAGAGGAAATCCAAAACCCTGAATTAGCGCAGGAGCGAATGAAACTGTTGTATGAACAAAAAGGCTATCCTAAAGGTTGGATTGATAAACGATTGTGTGGTATAGCGATTCGACAAGAATTAACTGATGAATAGCGAAAGAGAAATATTATCAAGCAGAATAACTTTGCTATTTTAACAGCAGAGATTAGTAAGGCTACTTTTGGTATGACGCCCAGGCAATATAAAAAGTTTAAAAATATTCCCAGTAAAACCAAAGCTAATCTGCGGGATAATATGACTGATTTCGAATTGATTTTTACTATGCTGGGTGAAAAAATGACTACGGAAATATCTAAAAAAGAATAATCTACGGGCATGCCTGAAAATAAAAAAGTGGCTAAGCGGGGTGGAGCTGTTGCTGGAAAAGCGCGAAAGATATCAGAGATTGAATTAACTGCCAGCGTGATTTCTAAAAAGAATTTTTTGTCACCCCGAAAAATTATAAGGAAATTAAAATAAAAAATTAAGCGATTATTAAGCGAATAATTAAACTTTGTTCACAAGTATGACATTTTAACTTTGCCTTAACATAAGGTTTGACCCATTTTTTCACATCTGTTATAATGTGCCTATGAACAAAGTAGTTAACCTAAGGCTGAAGGCCTGCTCTCTCTTTCTTTCTCTCTCTCTCTCGTAGCGAGCATCCAGTTTTTAGCCACTTGATTTTCAAAATAACCGATCCACCTAATCCAGGTAGATTGGTTTTTGTTATAGATAAATTGTAAAAAACTAATGTCAAATAGCCAATTACCAATTTCCAACCAAATTCAAAATCTAAATGTCCAAACATTAATTATATTTTTTTGACATTTGAATCTATCCTTTTTGATTTGGCATTGGATGTTGGAAATTTGAAATTATATTATGTCCCACTTCGTTAAAGCTACGAGGGATAAACTCCAAGCTTTTACTCTCATCGAGCTCCTGGTAGTCATCGTCATCATTGGCGTTTTGGCGACTTTAGCGACCGTGGCGGTATCTTCGGCTCGAGGTAGAGCTCGCGATGCCAAACGGGTGAGTGACCTCAAACAAATTTCGACCGCTCTCGAAATGTATTATGCCGATTATTTCAGCTACCCTAACTTAATTACCCCAGGTCAGGCGTTAACTTCGCCAGATGGCTCTAAGACTTATATGTCTAAAGTGCCTAATAACCCGACTCCTTGGGCCGAAGATGCTTGTACCTCAGGCTCTGATTATGTTTATAATCCTGTCGGTGGTTTAACCGATCCACCTAGCTATAATATCAGCGGTTGTCTAGCTAAAGGCACCGGCTCGCTAGCGGCTGGTGAGGTAGCGATGACTCCAACTGGTTTAAACTCCGTTACTTGTCCGGCCAGAATCTGTGGAGATTGCAGTACCACGG